>OIWT01001241.1_pt1 | contig 31605 bp, 29 predicted proteins | sample 1587701 | NCBI WGS metagenome assembly OIWT01 (sample SAMEA3888904, study PRJEB22519) | human gut metagenome | biome: human gut; feature: human-associated habitat; material: faeces | place: Denmark | collected 2009 | reverse complement strand
GAGGTTTACAATCCGAAAACCGTCTTCCCTCACGCGGCGTTGCTGCATCAGGCTTTCGCCCATTGTGCAATATTCCCCACTGCTGCCTCCCGTAGGAGTTTGGACCGTGTCTCAGTTCCAATGTGGCCGATCACCCTCTCAGGTCGGCTACTGATCGTCGCCTTGGTGAGCCGTTACCTCACCAACTAGCTAATCAGACGCAGGCCCATCTTATGCCGATAAATCTTTGGCCAAAAGTACATGTGAACCCTTGGCATTATGAGGTTTTAATCATCGTTTCCAATGGCTATCCCTCTGCATAAGGCAGGTTGCCTACGCGTTACTCACCCGTCCGCCGCTCTCCATACTATCAATCGACCGAAGTTTCAATCAAGTATTTCCCGCTCGACTTGCATGTGTTAGGCACGCCGCCAGCGTTCATCCTGAGCCAGGATCAAACTCTTAATTAAATGGTATCTTACTTGTCTTTTGACTCATCTGCTTTGTTGCTGCTCCTTCTTTCGGTACTCACATACCTTAGTATGCTTCGTTCCTCATCAGTCGCGCGCCTTGCATCTGAGCCAAAATCCTGCGTAAACAGGTTTGACAAGTTTAAATCTGTTTGATTTCTTCTCTCAAGACAAACGTCTTTGCGTTTGCTAATTCATTCGAATTATTGTTTTTAAGAAATTGTCGGAAACATTCCGCTAAAATCGTCTTACCAATTTAGCTGATTGTTTCAAAATTTATTTGACTAAATTTCTACACTATGAAGTTTTCAAGGTTCAGTGCGGTTCTTTCAACCGCCGTTCGACAAGGTGTCGAACATTTAATATCTTAGCACATCTTGCTAATCTTGTCAAGCACTTTTTGGCACTTTTCAAAATTATCAATCGCTGCTTTGTTTCGCTTTCGGATTTATTTCCGACAGCTTATCTATATTACCATTTTTAACGGTAATTGTCAATAGGTTTTTTCAATCTTATTTCTGAAATTTCGCGCTCACTTCCGTGCCGAACATTCCGTTATAAAGTTGAAACAAGCTGCCGTATTTCCGACAGCTTATCTATATTACCACTATTTTCGCCTTATGTCAATAGCATTTTTCGACTTTTTTCGAAAAAAGCCCGAAAAGTTTTCGCAGCTTTGCAAAGGCATGGTTCTTCCCCTATTCCAGTTCGCCAAGAACATCGTCCATGAACTCGATAATGCCGTCCGCAACCTCGTCTTTAATCTCTGCATAGTTGTGGATTTCGTGGCGGAATCCTGTGTAAAGCTCTGTTATAACATCGTGTCCGGTCCCGGGAGTTTGACAGTTGCATAAGCAAAAAACCGCTGTAAGCCTTGTAACGGCTTAATTTTTTTGTCAAATTTTTTCAAAATTATGTGGTATTTTGTAGCATTCTATGGTATAATACTCTTTAGGAGGTACGCGCAATGAAACTTACCATTTCCAAATCAAAGAATGCAGAACAGCTATACATTACAAAATCAATCCGCGTCAGCAAAAACAAAACAACTTCAAAAATTATCGTAAAGCTTGGCTCGATGTCCGATCTCCTTCCCCAGTTTGAAAATGATAGAGAAAAAGTCATCGCTTGGGCCAAAGAGCAGGCAAAAATATATACACAAGCGGAAATGCAGGGCTCTCTATCCATGCAAGTCACCCTCACCGAGGGAAAGCAGCTGGCGATGCATCATCCATCCGAGTTTAACATCGGCTATCTTTTCCCAAAGATGCTCTTGTATCAAATGGGACTTAAGGATCTTTGCCAAAGCATCGAGCAAAATCACAAAATCAGCTACAACCTCTACGACGTGCTTCAGATGCTGATTACTGCAAGGCTGATTGCACCTGCATCCAAATTATCCTCGTACGAATATGCTTTTAAGTTTCTTCAGCAGCCATCCTTCGATTTGCAGCATGTTTACCGAAGCTTAGATGTGCTTTGCAAGCATTCTGATGAAATTCAGGCAGCTGTATACGAAAGCAGCAAGGCACTGGTTGACCGAAACAAAGAAGTCCTTTTCTACGACTGCACCAACTATTTCTTTGAAATCGAAGAAGCCAGAGGCGATGCACAGTATGGCAAGAGTAAAGAAAACCGCCCCAATCCAATCGTACAGATGGGGCTGTTTCTGGATGGCAACGGATTCCCTTTGTGCTTCTGCATGTTTGCCGGAAACAAAAATGAACAGCCGACCCTCAAACCGTTGGAAAAGAAAATCTTAAAAGATTTCCAATTATCGGAATTTATCGTATGTACCGATGCAGGGCTTGCCAGTACGGAAAACCGCAAGTTTAACGCTATGCAAGGTCGTTCCTACATCGTCACGCAGCCACTGAAAACATTAAAAGGTTTTCTTCGCGACTGGGCACTGGATCCGGACGGATGGAAATTAAAAGGTTCTGACAAGCTTTACAACATCCGAGAAATTGACGAAACACTTCATAAGCATTCTGTCTTTTACAAGGAGAGATGGATGAATGAAAATGGACTGGAGCAAAGGCTCATTGTCTCTTACTGCATAAACGATCGGGATTATCAAAAGGCAATCCGGCAGCGACAGATTACAAGAGCCGAAAAAATTGTCAACTCCGGGCAGAGAAGCGAAACGAGAAATCAAAATTCTCCGAAGCGATTTGTATCCGAAAGAAACCTTACAGCGGATGGAGAAGTTGCCGAAAAGAAAGTACTTTCTTTGGATAGTGAAAAGATTCAAACAGAAGCTCAATACGATGGTTTTTATGCAGTATGTACCACACTGGAAAAAGAGATTTCAGAAATTCTGCACATTAACAAAATGCGCTGGCAGATTGAAGATGCTTTCCGAACGATGAAATCGGAGTTCAAAGCAAGACCGGTCTATCTGAGAAATGATGAGCGAATTAATGCCCATTTCCTTACCTGTTTCCTTTCCCTTTTGATTTTAAAGATTCTGGAGGAGAAAGTTGACCGCAGATACTCTCAGAAGCAGATTCTTCATACACTTCGGAATATGAATGTTTATCACTTCAGAGACCTTGGATATTTCAGCACATACACCAGAAGCGAAATTACCGATGCACTGCATGATGCTTTTGGTTTCAGAACCGACAATGAGTTTCTCTCCGAAAAAACAATGAAAAAAATTTTAAAAGAGGTGGAGAAAGGCTAAAAAATACCACATTTTACGCAAATTAAAGAACTCCGATTCCTACTGTTTCCAATAGGTTTCGGAGTTTTTCCATTCTTCAACTGTCAAAGACGGGATATTACCACTTCCGTTTCCCTTTGTCAAGTACCTTTTTTCGAGTTTTTTCGCAGGGCTTTGTACATTAAAGCAGGGATGCAAGATATTTCAATGTACGTACAAGCTGACAGGTATAACTCATCTCATTATCATACCATGCTACCACACGCACTTCGAATATGTGCGTGCCGCATTGCTGCGCCAATGTCTGTGTAGCATCAAAGAGTGAGCCGTAGTTCATTCCGATAATATCTGTGCTGACCAACTCTTCTTCCGTATAACCGAACGCTTCGCTTTGTGCCGCCTTCATAGCGGCATTTATCCCTTCGACAGAAACAGTATCCGTTATGTCTTTAAGGGTTGCATCCAGTATCGTGATAGAACCTGTCGGAACCGGCACGCGCTGCGCCGAACCGATCAACTTCCCATCCAACTCCGGAATGACTAAGCCGATTGCTTTCGCAGCACCGGTTGAGTTCGGGACAATATTCAGTGCCCCCGCTCTGGCTCTGCGCAAATCTCCTTTTTTATGCGGTCCGTCCAGTATCATCTGATCTCCAGTATATGCATGAATTGTAGTCATAAAGCCCGTGCGGACTTCTCTATAATCATTTAACGCCTTTGCCATCGGAGCCAAGCAGTTTGTCGTGCAAGACGCCCCGGAAACGATGTTGTCAACCTTTGTCAAGGTTTCATGATTCACGCCATAGACAATCGTCGGCAGATCATTACCCGCGGGTGCCGAGATCAAAACTTTTTTCGCACCTGCGTCGATATGAGCCTGCGCCTTCTTTTTCGATGTGTAAAATCCTGTACACTCCAGCACCACATCAATCCCCAAAGACTTCCAAGGCAGATTTTTAGCGTCAGCTTCCTTAAAGATCGGTATGCGTTTTCCATCGACACTGATAGAACTTTCATCGTGTGTAACTTCGTGCCCTTTGAACGCGCCCTGTGAGCTATCATATTTCAAGAGATGCGCCAGCATCCTCGGCTCCGTCAAATCATTGACTGCCGCAATTTCCATCTGCGAATCGCAAAAAATGCGTCTGAATGCCAGTCGTCCTATGCGTCCGAATCCGTTAATTGCCACTTTGATCATGTTGCCCCCACCTCCGTCTTTCTTTTTATTTTTCAACCAAGTGGAATGCGAATCCACCGATTTCTTCCTTTAAATATATAGACAAAAGTCTGCCGTTTTTATATTTTTTCGTTTCCTCATCAAACAGAACGCCTTTTTTCTGAAGATGATACATAGCCCTTTCGCAATCCGATGTTCCGATTGCGATGTGCCCATGTGTACCTGGAAAACGCTTGCCGCACACTTCGATTCCCGCGGAAGCGAATGTAGAAGCACTGTGTTTGTCCTGTGCAAATCCGAAAATTTCTGCAATCCTTTCTGCCTGCTTGTCCTCTTCCTCTTTTGATGAATTGTTAATGCCCACATGAACAACCCTGAAATCGAGCATTCTCATCACAGCTTCCTGTGCAAGATCCGCAATTCCGTCATAATCGTCATTTTCGATCAAATCTTTCTTTACCATCCAAGAGCCGCCGCATGCAACGACCTTTTTAAAAGCTAAATATTCGGTCAGGTTGTCTTTATTAATTCCGCCCGTAGGCATAAAATGAAGATTCACATACGGTCCTGCTAAAGCTTTCAGCATCTTAACGCCGCCAGCCTGCTCAGCCGGGAAAAATTTAACTGTGTCAAGACCTGCCGCCAGAGCCATCTCAATCGCATTGGTATCCATGCATCCCGGAACAATGGGGATTTCCTTGGAAACACAATAGTTTACAACATCCGGATTATATCCCGGAGTTACTATGAATTGAGCACCGGCGCGAACTGCAGCGTCGACCTGTGCCGTCGTAAGTACCGTTCCTGCTCCCAGGAGCATATCTGGGCATTCCCGCGCGATATTTTGAATTGCTTCTTCTGCCGCCGCAGTTCTGAAAGTAACCTCCGCGCAGTCGATTCCGCCTTTTTGGAGGGCATTTGCCACAGAAACCGCCTTATCTGCGTCATCAAGAACCACAACCGGCACAATCCCGATTTTTGATATTTTATTTAGTAATTCATTCATTGCTTTCACCCTTTTTCCGCTTATCTTTGTACTCTTCCGGAGCCGTCACCAGCCATCAGCTTCTTTACATCTTCAGCCGAAACACGGTTAAAGTCGCCAAGAATGCTGTGTTTTAAGCATGACGCGGCAACTGCGAATTCAAGCGCCTGCCGGTCGGTTTCACAATTTGCCAGTCCGTAAATCAACCCTCCGCCGAAGCTGTCTCCGCCGCCGACTCTGTCTATAATATTGTTGATGTCATAATGTTTGCTGACAATGAACTCCTTGCGATTGTTCAGGCAGGCTGACCAGCCGTTTGCGTCCGCGCTTTTGCTTTCGCGCAGGGTAATGGCAATCTTCTTCACATTTGGATATGCGTCAAGTACCTTTTTACTTAGGATTTCATACTTATTGCTGTCGATTTTGCCGGATTCCACATCCACATTGATTGTAATTCCCAGTGATTTCTGCACATCCTCCTCATTCGCAATTAGAACATCCGCATATCCGGCAAGTTCTTTCATGACATCCTGTACATTTTTTCCGTATTTCCAGAGGTTTTTTCTGTAGTTCAGATCACAGGACACAGTAATCCCGCGTTTTTTCGCTTCCTGAACACTTTCAAGAGAAAGCAGCATTAAGCTTTCCGAAATTGCAGGCGTGATTCCTGTAATATGAAACCACTCTACGCCGGTAAAGGCGCTCTCCCAATCTACCGTTCCGGGACCAGCAAGTGCGATACTGCTGTCTGCCCGGTCATAAATCACCTTGCTCGGAAGCTGGTTTGCTCCCGCTTCCAAAAAGTAAATTCCCATTCTTCCCGGACCTCTCAAAATCCGGCTCGTATCTACCCCAAATCTTCTTAATTCACCCAGGCAGGCATCTCCTAACGTGTTTTCCGGAAGTACAGTTAAAAAAGCTGCATCCATTCCGTAATTTGCTAAAGAAACCGCAACATTCGCTTCTCCCCCTCCAAAAGTTGCCTCAAGCAGCGGCGACTGCATCAGGCGTTCTCTTCCCGGAGCCTTAAGTCGCAGCATGATTTCACCAAATGTCAATACTTTCATCTTCATCCTCCTGCTAAACTATTTATTTCCAATTACATATTTTTCCAAAGTTTTTCTTACAGCACCCTTTTTGCTTGCCATTTCCCGGAAATATCCGACAATCCGCTCCGCAAGTCCCGCCTCGCAAAGATCTACGCCGAATATCCGAGCATTCGACAGAATCGGCGCAAATTCCTGCTCACAGCCGTCGGTTTTGCCTAATGATATATGCGCAAAATATTTTTTCAAATCCTCATGCAGAGGATCCGGGCTCAATTCAAAAGGAACTCCGTTATCATCGACTGCCATCAAATATCTCAGCCATCCGGCCAAAACCAGCGGAACGACCGTCAAGTCCTGCACATTCATCGATTCGTTTCTGATGTATGCTTTAATCGTTTCGCCAAAACGAATCGGAAGCTTTTGAGAAGTATCCGTAGCAATCCTCTGCGGTGTGTCCGGCATAAACGGATTCGGAATACGCTCCTCTAAAACCTCTTTTAAAAATTTCTTAGGCTCAATGATTCCCGGATCTGTTACGACCGGCATTCCTTCACGATACCCCAGCTGATATACCATTTCCTTCAAAAGCGGATCTTGCATTTCGTCTGAAATCTTCGTGTAGGACAAAAGACATCCGAATATCGCAAGTGCAGTGTGCAGTGGATTCAGGCAAGTGCATACTTTCATTTTTTCGGTTTTGTCCACAGTATTTTTATCGGCGAAATAAATGCCGCCTTTCTCTAAACAAGGTCTCCCCGCCGGAAAATGGTCTTCCACGACCAAATACTCGCATTCCTCCGCATTGACAAACGGTGCAATGTAAGTCTGTTTCTGCGTGACAATCACAGACATGTCCCTAAGACCTTCCTCTTCAAGCATATGCATGATAGCTAAACTTGGGCGAGGCGTAATCTTGTCAATCATTGTCCATGGGAAAGAAACTTTTTGCGGGTCTTGTATCCACGAAAGGAATCCTTGCTCTGCAGTTCCGTTTTTCTCCCATTTTTCCGCAAAATCCCACACTGCATCCCGCAGTCTATCTCCGTTATGGGAAAAGTTGTCCATGCTCACGAGTGCAATCGGCATTTTCCCCGCGAGGAATCTCTCATAGCAAAGCGCCGTTATCTTTCCTATATAACTTTCAGCGTCCTTCGGTCCTGCTGCAAAGTCGTGCTGTACAACAGGAAAATAACTTCCTTCCGCATCCTGCAGCTTATATCCCTTTTCCGTGATCGTAAAGCTTGCCATCTGCAGTGATGGACTCCTGAAAATCTCGCGCAGCCGCTCTGCGTCTGCTACGCTTTTCTTATTCATTAGCAAAGCTTCTGCGACGCTTCCAATTACCTTTTTTTCAATGCTTCCATCCGCTTTCAATGTTACAAGCAAGGATAAATTGTCATGCGGTCGATAAATCTTTTCGATAATTTCTTCATCAAAGCCCTCTGCCACAATCAGACCGACATCTTCTGCCCCTTGATTTAAGAGTTCCTGCAGAACCGCCGCCGGAAAAGCGCGAAAGATATTCCCACAGCCAAAGTGAACCCATTTAGGGTTGTTTTTTGTATACTTCCTAACCACATCGATATCAAAGCCTGGAAGTTGAATGTGCCTTTCATTCCATGCGGAGGAATTTAATTGCGATAAATTTAACTCCATCATAGTCTTTATCCCTTCTTTCTGTAGCAAATGTGCTGCAATTCTTCTTAAGTTCAAGCCTTGTTTTGCTTTTCTATACTTGCAATTTTTCGACTTTATTGTTAATCCATTTTTTTGAATAAAAGCGCTTTGTTAAGATCACGAATTTAACAAAGTCTTCTGTTTGCGCCAAGATTACAACCGCAAAAATCGGTAATTTCCATAGCAATGCGCCAATAAATACCAACGGTACACTTATCAGCCAAATTGCCGACACCTCGGTTTTCATCGCAAACTTTACATCTCCACCTGCTCTTAAAATTCCTGTAATCAGGGTAATATTGTAAATTTTAAGCGGTATTAAAATACCATAAATGCACAGTAGACTCATCAAATACCGTCTGCCCAGTTCATTAAAGTGAAACATCCCCGTCACCGGATATGCAACTGCTGCCAAAAGGCCTCCGGCCAAAATTCCCAAAAAAACATTTAGCCTTAAAAGCCTGCGTGCACTATGCCATGCATCCTCTTTTTCTCCTCGTCCGAGTAATTCACCAATAATAATCAAGGTTGCGTCACCAACGCTATAAATAGTTTTTGTAAAAATATGTGTAACAATATCCGCCGCCTGAGTTACTGCAGATGCCAAAATGCTAATTCTGCCATATGCAGCATTATACGCTGACATGCCCCCACTCCACATCATTTCATTGAAGGTCGTCGGAACTGCATTTTTAAATATTTCAATGGCTAATATGCGATTACCGCGGCAAAAGTAATCTTTTTTTCCTTTTAACAGTGGATTCTTGGTAACAAGCATAGCCCCAAGCAGAATCAGCAAGTTAATCAATAACGATATAGTCGTCGCTAACCCGGCTCCGTCTGCTCCCATTGCAGTAAATCCAAACTTGCCAAAAATCAGAATGTAATTCAATCCAAGATTTGAAAGGATTGCAGCGCAGCTCGCAAAAACAGGCAGCTTAACATGCTGTGTACTTTTTAAGGCCATAACCAGCGGAAGCACAACGCTGTAAATCAACAAACAGGGACTTCGATACACCATATAAGAAGCACCCATTTCCGCTACGGCAGAATAATGAGTAAATATCTGCAGCAGATGTTCCGGAATTGCAAGCACAAGCGCAAAAATGAAAATGCTGAACGAAAGTGCAGTACATATCGTAATCGACAATGTTTTACGAATTCCTTTCCAGTTTCCGCTTCCATAAAACTGAGACAAGAATGTCGCAGCACCACCGGAAAATCCGTAGATGGTCATAGACTGGATAAAAAACAGCTGAGTGCCAAGACCAACAGCCGATACTGCGGTTTCTCCCAAGCTGCTGACCATCAGTGTATCAACAAAGTCTGCGCCGGCAGTCAACAATCCTTCCAAGGAAAGAGGAAGTGCCAGTTTCACAAGCTTTTTCTTTAAAGTATTTTCATTCTTCATTTTTTTGTTTCTGCAAACTTTCCTGAATGCCATTCAAATATGCAATACCAAGAGCTCTGTCATATAATCCGTAACCTGCCCGTCCGTGTTCATCCCAAATCATTCTGCCGTGATCCGGGCGAACATATCCGTCAAAACCAACCTCGTTCAACGCTTTCATGATTTCGTACATATCGAAGCTTCCGTCGGAAGAAAGGTGCGATGATTCATAGAATTTCCCCGGTTCTTCGATTTTTAAATTTCTGATATGAGCAAACGCAATCCGCCCTTTCTTGCCAAAGTGACGAATCAATTCCGGCAGGCAATTCTGCGGATTTGAACCAAGCGAGCCGGTGCAAAGCGTGATGCTGTTATACGGGCTGTCTACCAGAGAAAGAATTTCATCAAAAGTTTCTTTTGAATTTGCGATTCTCGGAAGTCCGAAAATGTCCCAAGGCGGATCATCCGGATGCATCGCCATTTTGATATCGCAAGCTTCACAAACAGGAATAATCGCCTCCAAAAAATATTTCAAATTTTCTTTTAACTTTTCATGAGAAACCTGCTCATAAGCCTTGAACAGTTTTTTTAACTCTGCCATACGAGCCGGCTCCCAACCTGCCATCTCAAATTCGCCGGTCTGATTTTGGATTTCATCTGCGAATTTTTGGGGGTCTGTAATTTTATCAATGATTGCTTGATCATAACTCATGGTATTCGATCCATCCGGTAATTTTCGGTCCAAGCTTGTCCTCGTCCAGTCAAAAACCGGCATGAAATTATAGCAAATTACCTTAATACCGATTTCTTTCAGATTCTCAATCGTTTTCTTGTAATTATCAATGTATCGTTCTCTGCTTGGAAGTCCCAGTTTAATATCCTCGTGTACATTAACGCTCTCGATTACTTCCAATTCCAACCCCGCATCTGTGACCTCTTTTTTCAATGCCTGAAGGCGTTCAAGCGGCCACAGTTCCCCTGCCGGCAAATCCATCAGCGATGTCACAACACCGGTAATGCCGGGAATTTGCCTAATATATTTCAATGGAATCGGATCCATTTCAGATCCATACCACCTAAATGTCATTTTCATCGGCTTCCTCCTTCCGGTTCATCAAATTGAAAGAACTTCACTGTATTATAATAAGAAATATCTTCAACTATTTTTCCCAGAGTGGTAAGGTCGAAGGGATACAATCCCTCTGTAACCCAATCCCCGATCATCCGGCACAAAGTCCTTCTGAAATACTCATGTCTTGTGTAGGAGAGAAAACTTCTGGAGTCTGTCAGCATGCCGACAAAATTTGCAAGCACATTATGCGCCGCCAAATTTAACATCTGATCGTACATGCCGTCCAAATGATCATTGAACCACCATGCGCTTCCGTGCTGTACCTTACCGCGCACGCCAATCTCGTGATAGCATGCGCAAACAGTATCAATCACTGCATTTTCATTCGGATCAAGAGAATAAAGAATTGTTTTTGGCAAGCTGCATTGTGCCTCCAGACTGTCTAAAAGAGCCGGCAGATTATCTCCGGATTTGCGTCCTGAAATACAATCGTAACCGGTATCCGCCCCAAGCTTTTCAAACATGCGTCTATTATTATTACGACTCGCTCCGTAATGCAGCTGCATAACCCATCCATACTGTGCATAAGTTTTTGCGAGAGCCGTTAAAAGCGCAGTTTGATATTTTTCTTTGTCCGTTTCGGAGATGCTCTCCCCGCAGTATGCTCTATGAAAGATTTCTTCAATTTCATCTTCGCTTCCATGAAGAAACGGAACACTGTCCAGACCGTGATCGCTGGTCTTGCATCCGTTTTCATCAAAATATGCGACAGCCTGCCTCAGAGTCTCCAAAAAGTCACGGTAGGTTGAAATCTTTCGCGAAAAACGCTTTTCCAACACATGTACATAATTACCGAAACCTTTGCAATTAATCTTAAACGCCTTATCCGGCCGAAATGCCGGCAGTACACGAATTGCAAAGCTTTGATCTTCTCGAATCATCTTATGCCAATGCAAGTCGTCCTCCGGATTATCCGTCGTGCAGATCAGTTGAACTCCGGACATATTCATAATCTTTCTAGGCGTCAAATGCTTTTCACGGATAACACGATTACAATGTTCCCATGCACGTTCAGCATTCGCTGTCTGCAATGGTTCTGAAAAATCAAAATAATGCTCTAATTCCATCATACTCCACTGATAAATTGGATTGCCGATACAGCGTTCCAAAACTTCTGCCCATTTGAGAAATTTTTCTTTATCATCTGCATTTCCGGTTACATATGCTTCATCAACTCCGCAGTTACGCATCAGCCTCCATTTATAATGATCTCCGTAAAGCCACATCTGTGTAATATTTTCAAACTCTTTGTCCTCCGCAATTTCTTGAGGATTTAAATGGCAGTGGTAGTCTACTATCGGCATTTTTTCTGCGTATTGATGGTATAACTGCTGTGCTTTTTCTGTTGTCAGTAAAAAATCGTTATGTATGAATTTCATAAAAGTCCTCCCTATAATACTTTAGACAGAAAGTCTTTCGTTCTTGGGTGCTGTGGATTTTCAAACAGTTCTTTCGGAGTGTTTTCCTCTAAAATAACGCCTTCGTCGATAAAGAGAACCCGATCCCCCACTTCACGCGCAAATCCCATTTCATGTGTCACCACAACCATCGTCATCCCGGAAGCTGCCAGTTCCTTCATAACAGCAAGCACCTCTCCAACCATTTCGGGGTCAAGTGCCGAAGTCGGTTCATCAAACAGCATGATATCCGGATCCATAGCCAGTGCTCTTGCTATCGCGACCCTCTGTTTTTGTCCGCCTGAAAGCTGCTGTGGATAACTGTCTATTTTATCTTCCAAGCCAACCCTGCACAAAAGTTCAAGTGCTCTTTTTTCAGCAACACCTCTCTGTGTTTTTTTCACCGTCATCGGTGCAACGCACATATTTCGCATAATATTCATGTTCGTAAACAGGTTAAACTGCTGGAAAACCATCCCCATTTTTTGACGAATTTGATTTACATTTGCCTTTTTGCCTGTAATTTCTTCACCTTCAATAAAAATACTTCCATCATTTGGCGTTTCCAAAAGATTTAAGCAGCGCAAAAATGTACTTTTACCGGAACCACTGGGGCCGATAACGACAACAACTTCTCCCTTTTGGATATTTGCATCAATGCCGCGAAGGACTTCATGTTTTCCAAAGGATTTTTTCAGATTTTTAACTTCTATCATCACTGCTCTTCAGCCTCCTCTCCAAAACACCGATTAATTTAGTCAGAATGTACGAAATCGTGAAATAAATAATCGCAGCAATTATCAGCGGTTCAAATGCTAACAAGGTATTTCCTCTGATGGTGTCTGTATTGTACATCAAATCGTGAATACCGATAATGGAAAGCATCGATGTGTTTTTAGTCACAACAATTAATTCATTGCATAATGCAGGTAAAATATTCTTGATAGCCTGCGGAATAACCAGCAGTCTGGTTGTTGCAGCATGACTCAATCCCAAAGATCTTGCCGCTTCAATTTGGCCCTTGTCAACAGATTCAATGCCTGCGCGGACAATCTCTGCCACATAAGCACCGCTGTTAATAGCCAGCGCAGCAATGCCCGCTGTTGAATCGCTTAAATTGATGCCAAAACTGAACAGTCCGAAATATACAATATAAATCTGTACCAAGATAGGAGTGCCTCTTACAAAGTTGATATAGGATACAGCTACTCCTCTGAGTACGCGTAATTTTGATAATTTCATCAATGCCAATGCAATGCCGAGAATAATCCCAAAAATCACAGCAAAGATTGAAAAGATAATTGTGATTTTTAGACCTTCCACATAGAAAGGCCAATAAGTACTTAAAAAATCAAACTTTAATTCCATCATAATGTCCTCTTTTTCTTTTCAGTCAACGGCTTGTAAATACGGAGCCGGTAAAACCGGCTCCACAGCATAATACATATACGAACTATGACGTTCTCTGCTTTGTTTACAGATCATCCATATCCATCAATGCGATTGCATCATCTTCCCACTTCTGAAGGTCACCGTTTTCCATGACTCTGTCAAGTACAGTATTGATAACTTCAAGCAAGTCTTCATTGTTCTCTTTTCTTACGAGTACACAGGATCCCTGACTCTCTTCATCTGTCAACTCGTACTGAATGGCAGACATTTCAAGGTTCTCATTAAACTTTGCGTACAGCGAAGCCGGAACATAATCCAGGCACACGCCGTCAATTCTGCCGCTCTGCAGTGCTGCTACTAGATCAGGAATCTTGCCAAGCACAGAAGTTTTTGCATTTGGATAGTGTGCCGGGAATGTTTTTTCTTGCTCCGCACCTTTCAAAATGCCGATTGTTAAGCCTGAAAGATCGCTGTCAGCCGTCACGCTGTCTACATTATCACTTCTCATTAAAACAACTTGAACGGACTTGTGATACGGCTTTGAGAAAGAAGCATTTTCCGCACGCTCATCTGAATAAGCAAGACCCGGGAGGAAATCAACCTTTCCGGTTTTCAATGCCGGGAGCAATCCATCAAACGACATATCAACAACTTCAAATTCTACTCCCAATTCATCGGCGATTGCTTGTCCCAATTCAATATCAAATCCAACGATTTCGTCTTCACCATCGATTGTCTTATGAAATTCAAACGGTGCATAGGTTGCATTAACGCCCATGACAATTTTTCCCTCTTTTTTAATTTTTGCCATTGTCTCGCCCATGTCAGTATTCTGTTCTTCACCGCTGCCGGAGCTGCATGCCACAAGAGAGAATGCCATTACGATTGCTACCAGTACAACTGCTAATTTGGTTAATTGTCTTTTCATTTTTTGTTCCTCCTATATTACTCTTCTGATCCTGGGTAACCGTCCCGTCCTACCGGAAATCCTTCCGAAGCAAATTTGATCCATAGATAATGGATGCCGCCTTCTCCCACCGGTTTTGCGCTGAAGCTTGCACCCTTTGGCACAAAAATCACATCGCCGTCTTTTGCCTCATGTTCTTCACCATTAACGGTATATTTAAAATGGGATCCCGGTAGTACATAATTCCATTGCTGCAAATGTTCCTGCGTGTGTTCGCCAACAAAAGCACTTTGACCTTCACCATCATTCATGCCGACAAACCATCTGCCGAATGCGGTGTCCAAAACCAATCTGCGGCTTTCAATCGTTGAGCCGAGCTTGCCGGTATAATATTCTGTAAAGCGGAAACACTCGGACTTACCACGCATATTCGGAAGAATGATGTGGTAATCAATATATTCTTTTTCGTCGTAAGCATTCATAACACCAATTATGTGTACAAATTTGAGGTCTTTCTCTCCGGCTTCAATCCAAAATTTTTCCTTTTTGTAGTTTGGAATGAAAATCGCCTGCTCTTTGATATTCCATGCTCTGTTTTTAGTTGCCACATAACCGGTCGCATTGACAAAGAAAAACATCTGCATTCTGTCATCGAGCCCCAAAAGTTCCGGTTCATATCTGCATCCTGCCTTTAAAGTGCACTCATACAATGTAAGATCCGGATGACTTCCGGCAGCCAGTTCACATCTCGTCAATCCTTCTGTTTTCATCATCTCAGTCATTTATAATTCCTCCCATGCTCTGTTCAATTCAAACCATACGTAGTTGATAAATCCATCTTTTGTACATTCGGAGCCGTGTGATGTGCCATGTGGTGTAAAGGAAACATCGCCTTCCCCAACCGGAATCACATTGCCGCCTGCCAAATAATTAAACTCCGATCTGTCAATCATAAAATACCACTGTTCCAATGTCGGATGCGTATGCTGACCGATAAAGTCAGGGCCGGCACCGATATTCCACCCCATCGTGTATCTGCCAAGATGTCTTCCTGCAATAATACTGTGAGAAACGACCTTTGAGCCGGACTCCTGCGTGAACCTTTCAGTATATTCAATGGATTCTCTAAGTCTTACGAATCTCGGTAAGACATATTGGCAGTTTTTCATTTGGCGATGATCAATTTCAGTCATCGGCCCGGTAATACGGATAAATTGCATCTCTTCTTCTGCCGCAATAAGGGTTACTTTTTCGCGATCGAAATCCGGAATGAAAACAGCTTGGTCATCAATTGAGTATATTTTGTGGCCGCTTTTTAAAACACCGCTCTTGGTCGTAAAAAACAACAACTGCATCTTATCGTTTTCGCCGTAAACCTCCAGTTCCTTCTCCACGCCTGCCTGCAGTCTGCACTTGCAGATGCGGATGCCCGGACAAGTGTTCGCAAGAATTTCTGTCTCTGCATAGCCATCTTTATATTCAAACAGAATCTCGCTTGCTTTTACAATTTTAATTTCCTGCATAATCGTTTCCTTTCTCATAGATATTTTGATAGTATTTTCATATTTTGCAAATCACAGGCCGCAGGATCTTCATAATACTTGCGTGCTGTAATTTCTAAGCCTAATATTCCCTGATACTTGTTTCTTTGTAAAGTTTCCAGCCAAGCTTGGAGCGGCTGTGTACCATCACCCCACGCAAGATGACCGTACGGCGTCCCATCAATGAAATGGGTGTTCACAATCTGACCCCCAAAAGTTTGAAACCATTCTTCGGGCGTTTCTCCGGCTACTCCCATTGCTGTGGTATCAATCATAATTTTAAGTGACGGATGTCGAATTTCCTCAAACATGCGCCGTGTATTTTCTAAGTTCCAGCATAGTTGCGATTCTGCTCTTCGCAGTGACTCCATGGTCAAGACAACACCTTCTTTAGCAGCTGCTTCGCAAAGAGAAGCAATCATATCTTTGGAGCGTTCCCACGCCGACTTGAAGCTTTCGTCAAAGTATCCCCATCCGGAATTCATAACCATCATCTTGCTCCCAAGCTCTGCCGTTGCACGAATGCCGTTCAGATAGTAATGATATACCCGATCTCTTTGTGTCTTTGGCTGCATCCCCATTTGATAGCCGTAAGTGCCGCTTGATGCTGTAAAACATCGAATTGTCTGCCCATGCCTTTGTGCTGCTTTCCGAATCTGCCTGCAGTCACTAAAATGTTGATAATCCAGATAAAAATGCGGTGCACCGCCCCACAATGCTACAGTTTCAAATCCGGCTTTTTCCATGGATGTAAAGAAATATTCCAAAGAGTAGTTGTAATAATGGCAGTTCATTCCTGCAATTTGTTCATGTTTAATCAACCCCATAAACTGCCTCCTTCAACATTCTATCGAATACATAGGGCTGCTCCAAATAGCGATCATCCTGGAAGGAAAAAATGATTCGCCTGCTCAGCCATGCTGTTCCATTAAGCTGTGGGTATATTTTTTGGAAGCTTTCGATAGAAGAAAATCTCAAGTAGCGAATTCTGTCTCCAAAAGCCTTCTCCCAATCAACAAGCGTCTCCCCTGCATCTTCCAATGCATCGACATTCACACCAAATCGCAGTACAGGACTATCTATTTCTGTATCCAGTCTTTGTATTTGTGCCAGATTGCAGATAAATCCTTCATAGCGTGGGCTTTCTGCTTCCAAGGTGAGGAAAACTCGTTTTTCTTCGGCATAAACAGCCAAATGTTGAAGGTTTTGCCTAAGACTTTCAAAGATTTTTTCTTGGTCTAAATCACGAAAGGCTCCTGTCAAATTGGTGTTAACGCTTTCTGCTCCTATTTGTGACGCATAACGAATCACATTCCGGTACGTCTGCAGGCTGCTTTGATTCCATGCAGCATCAAGACTGCAGAGATGATAGCGAAACGAAATTGTTTCCGGATGCACATCTGTAATTCGGACATTATGCTTGAAAGCCAATAATGGGATTTGCGCAAAATCGTCAATCACGTTACTGTCTATGAAGATATGGGGTGTTCCAAGGTATAATTCTGCTTCTCTCCATCCGTTTTCCTGCATATGTGTAAAAAAGCAGTCGGCATCGTAATAAAAATAGTGTACATTGCTACACAGTATTTTTCCGCTCTTCAGCGGTAGAAGCCCACTCATGCGATGCCGTCCCATGCTCGGTTAAGCTCAAACCAGATATAATGAATGAAGCCATCCTCTTTGCATGTAGAGCCATGTGATGTTCCATGCGGAGTAAATGATACATCTCCTTCTTGTACCTCAATGGCTGTGTCTCCGGCATCATAAGTAAAGTCTGCACCATCCAGCATAAAATACCACTGCTCCAGTGTCGGATGTGTATGCTGTCCTACAAAATCAGGACCCTTGCCTATAACCCATCCCATCGTATATCTGCCAAGATGTCTGCCTGCAATGACGCTGTGCTGTTTTACCTTTGCGCCTGATTCTTGCGTAAACCGTTCGGTATACTGAATAACCTGACTAAATTTCACAAAACGTGGCAACACATACTGACAGTGCTGCATCTGCCTGCGATCCGTCTCATTCATTGAACCTACTATGTGAATAAATTTCAAATCCAGCTCGCCGGCGGTTACGCATATTTCCTCACGGTCAAAATCCGGAATGAAGACACATTTCTCATCTATTACAAATATCTTCTTCCCTGATCTGATCATGCCGTCTCCGCCTGTAAACGCAAAAATCTGCATCTTGTCTTCTCGGCTATATACTTCAAATTTTCTGCTTTCTCCGGCTTTCAAAACGCACATCTCCAATGTGACATCCGGACAGGTTTCTTCCAAAATTCTTTCCGCGGAAAAACCATTAATAAAATTTCGATGTAAATTCTCCTTTTTAAAAATAGATATCTGACTCATTTTCCCCTCCAAACTATTCTTTTTTACATTGTATCTGTAAATTTTGTAGTTTCTCTTTCAATAAAATCCGCAGACAGCACCGTTTTATTCACCGCATCTTGTCCGTCCAATACTCGCATCAAGGTTGAAACGGTGCTAATGCACAGCATTTCACATTTATTATCGATGGATGACATTTCGGGACTGCAGGAAATGGAAAGTACGGAATTGTTGCACCCTATAACCGCAAGTTCTTTCGGCACCTGCAATTGGTGTTTCTGCGCATACTTCAACGCTGCCAATGCAAGTTCATCATCTGTCGCCAACACTGCATCATATGAAATGTTTTGGGTTGAAAGTTTTTCCAAATCTTTGCGTATTTTTTCGATTTTACCGTTGCTTTGAAACGTTAACTCGGTTCGAAATTCCAATTCATTATGCTTCAGTGCATCTTTATATCCTGCGAATTTCGCGCGAGCACTTGATGTTTCTTCCCTGTATAAAAACAAAATATTTTTTCTCCCGAAATGAATCAAATAGTTCGCAGCTTCGTAAAACGCACCATAATCATCAGATAAATTACAGTAAATATTTTTACCTTTTAGGTACCCGTTTACCATTACCACTGGGAGTCTGCATGAGGCATCTATAATGTACTTGTTTTTTTTCTCTTCCTTTTCAACATAGTGTGAGCCGACTAAAATCACAGCATCTACACGTCGTGCCTCCATTGCCTTCATACAAGCTTGCTTCTGCTGCAGTTCATATCCGGTACAATTTAAAATCGTATCAAACCCATGCTGCCGCAGTTCTCTTTCTAAGAAGGATACTGCATTTGCCAGGTACAGATCCGCAACATCAGCGCAGAGTATCCCGATTGTTTTCATGGTTCCGGTTCCAAGTCCCCTTGCGAAAACATTCGGTTCGTATCCGCAGGTCGTAATAATTTCCAAAACTTTTTCTTTTGTCGCCGGGCTGACTTTTCTGCTTCCGTTCAAAACACGTGATACCGTGGCAATGGAAACGCCGGCTTTCTCCGAGATATCATAAATCGTCAGGGTATTTTGTTGTAGCTTTTCTTTCTCTTTCATGTAAGCGCTTTCACTCCTTTGTTAGGCACATTATATACCCTTGATATATTTCTGTCAAGCGCAAAACTCGGATTTTTTAGATATTTTCTGTATACATTGCCCCTCCGCTACATTAACCGAAAATCGCTTGACATGTTTATAACATAAGTATATACTGTTTTCAATGTAATCGCTTACATTCATAGGCATACATATTTTACTGTCGCTTCAGTTTATATTATCTGTTAAAAAGAGGTACAAAGCATGAAAAAGACTCAACTTTTATCTACAGAAATCCACCCGAAGCCTCTGCGTCCGGTTAAAATCGTGCAGTTCGGAGAGGGTAACTTTTTAAGGGCATTTGCGGACTTTTTTGTACAGCTCGCTAATGACAGCGGCAATTACAACGGTGATATCGTTATTGTCAAGCCTACAAGCAGAGGAAATACCGATTTGTTTGATGCACAGCAGAACTTATATAATGTTGTCACTCGCGGTCTGAAGGAAGGCAGGAAAATCGAAGAAATCCGCTTGGTCGATTCTGTCGTGGATGTTATAAATCCTTACGCGGATTTTGAGAATTATCTTTCCCTTGCGTGCTGTCCTGATTTGGAATGTATTATTTCCAATACGACAGAGGCCGGCATTGTGTATGACGAAAGCGATAATCCGGAAGATGCACCGGCATCAACTTTCCCGGGAAAGCTCACGCAGTTTTTGTATGAAAGATTTCTCAACTTTGGCGGCGGCTGCGCTTCCGGTCTTCACATTCTCCCATGTGAGTTGATCGATAACAATGCTGATGTCTTAAAAAGCTGTATCTTGCAATATGCGGAGCATTGGCAGCTTCCCAATGCGTTCAGCCGATGGATTGAATCGTCCTGCGATTTTCACAACACGCTCGTTGACCGCATCGTCAGCGGTTTCCCAAAAGAAGAAGCTCCGGACTATTTCGAGCGTTTGGGATATGAAGATCGTCTGCTTACCGTTGCCGAACCGTTCGCTCTGTGGGTAATTGAAGCCGATGAGGACACCATTTCCCGGGCGCGGGCAAACGACGAAGACGATGCTGTTCTTCCGATTCTTATCGTAAAAAGCGTAAAACCATACAAAGAACGCAAGATTCGGATTTTGAACGGCGCGCATACTGCTTTTTCCATGCTTGCATGGCTCTGCGGTTTCGATTATGTACGTGAAGCCATGGCAGATCCTCATATTAAGAATTATGTTACACGGCTGCTCGGTCAAGAGGTCATTCCATATCTGACGCTTCCCGCTGAGGAGTTAAACGAATTTTGCAGGCAGGTGGTCGAACGCTTTGAAAACCCATTCATGAATCATGCGCTTCTTTCCATTGCATTAAATTCGGTTTCCAAGTGGAAAGCGCGATGTCTGCCGTCATTGCTTGCTTACTGCCGGCATAATAAGACCTGCCCACCTTGCTTGACTTTTTCATTGGCGGCTTTGCTGAAGTTTTATCGCACAGCTTCCCGAGCGAGTGATGGACAGACGCACGAAATTCAGGATACCGATTCCGTGCTTGCTTTCTTCTCTGAATATAGCGAGAGTTCCAGTTTTGACTTGGCATCAGCTTATCTGAGCAAAACCGAATTCCACGGCATCGATTTAAACAAAATTCCGTCATTGACCGAGCATGTGATTCATTTTCTCGATTTGATGGATCGTTATGGTGTATCAGAAGCATTTTGCATTTTTTTAGGAGGGCTGTCGAATGAAAGCATATCTGAAAATAAATGAAAAAGATAATGTCGCAGTGGCTTTAAGGGATCTGACAGTCGGCGAGATGATTTGTTTAAATGACGCCGAATCAATAACTTTATGTGATGATATTCCACAAGGGCATAAATTCGCCTTCACGCACATCCGTGACGGTTCAGCAGTCATTAAATACGGTTTCCCAATTGGGAAATCCAAGTCGGACATCGCTCCCGGATGTCATGTACATACTCATAATTTATCATCAGCGCTAACTCCGAACGGAGAATATCAATATAGGAAGAATGCAGTCGGAAGTCTGTCTATCGCAGAGGCTGCCGAAAAAATAAAAGATTTGCCGTCATCCTTTTCAGGATATGTACGCTCCAACGGAAGTGTCGGCATCCGTAACGAAATTTGGATTATTCCGACTGTCGGCTGCGTGAACGATGTCGCCATACGGTTAATGATGCTGGCAAAGTCACAATTCAATACCTGTGACGGCATCGGAGATATCATTGCTTTCCGCCATCCTTATGGGTGTTCACAGCTCGGAGAAGATCAAGAAAATACACGCAAAATTCTCGCCGACTTATGTATGCATCCAAATGCGGGCGGCGTTCTGCTTCTCGGTTTAGGATGTGAAAACAGCGGTATCACTGAAATTCAAAATTATCTCAGCCGCGATAAAAACGAAATCCGCTTTTTGGTCTGTCAGGATAGCCCGGATGAAATCGAAGCCGGACTTGCGCTTATCGCGGAGTTAATCGCGCACGCGTCTTCTGTCAAACGGACACCTTGCGAACTTTCCCGGTTAACTGTCGGTGTTAAATGTGGAGGCTCCGACGGTTTATCCGGCATTACAGCCAACCCTTTAGTCGGCAAATTTACCGATTTATTGACCGCAGCCGGTGGCTCTGTTCTGATGTCTGAAGTGCCGGAAATGTTCGGAGCCGAAAACGCGTTGCTCAGTCGATGTGTAAATCGTGAGATTTTCGAGTGCGGCGTGGAGATGATTCAAAATTTCAAAAATTACTTTGCGTCGTACAATCAGCCGGTTTACGAAAATCCTTCTCCGGGTAACAAGACCGGAGGCATCACTACGCTCGAAGAAAAGTCTCTAGGCTGTGTACAAAAGGCCGGAAGTGCTGAAATTCAAGACATATTAGCATATGCGGAGAGAAAAAAAACGGCAGGTCTATCCCTGCTTTCTGCTCCGGGCAATGATCTGGTTTCTTCCACCGCACTTGCCGCAGCCGGAGCGCAATTGATTTTATTCACGACGGGACGGGGAACGCCTTTCTCTGCTCCGGTACCGACCTTAAAAATATCCAGCAACAGCGATCTGTATGGAAAAAAGCAAAACTGGATTGATTTCAATGCAGGCTCCTTAACCGAAGCCGGCACGCTCTCAGATATGTCCGCAGAACTTTTCTGCTTCGTCCTTGATGCCGCAAGCGGAAATGCATCGAAGTCAGAGCGCAGCGGATACCGCGATATGGCAATTTTCAAGCAGAATGTCACGCTTTAACCGCTTTCCCTCCGCTGCGATAAAACGGCCGGCAAATGCCGGCCGCTCAAATCGTTTCTGCAGATTATTGCCAAAACCTATTTCGTCTGCATTCTTATTTCCTACCTCACGACGTCATAGCTTCGTCCACGTCTCCATCTACATGGTTTTTGCGTATCGTGCCATCCTCATTGACCGTCAAATCAAACGTTACAGAATACATAATGCTGCTGCCGTTCGTATATTGCATTTCAATTTCCAAGTCTCCGGGCTTGATTCCCGTAAAATCGTAAATCTGCCACGCGCCGACATCTTCATCCAGAAGAGTATCTGTCTGAAAATCGACCCGACCTTTGCCGCGCTGCACCGGCTTCCATTTATATGCGGGAGCGGAACGATCTGCTAAACGGACTTTGTAAACAGTGTATGTATTTTCATCATAGAAGGACAGCCATACACCATTATGTCCGAAGCGAATTCTGCCGTTTCCAAGGATTTCATATTCCAGCTCATCCTCTTCCGTCATATTCCAGCAAGATGGCGGATCAAAATCATCCGCCCCACAGGAAACTTTCACTGTGCCTTTCTCGTTTTCGGTGTTTTCCCGGGCTTTTTCCAACTTCATCTTTCCTGCAATTCCGGGATTTCCTACCGTGTCATAAAGGCTGAAACTGCCGTCTTCATTTATGTACATGGCATAAAAATCCGTTGCGGTTTTTCCATCGGAGGCAAGTTCTTCGCATGTCCAGTCCCCAAGTAATTCTTCCGGTAATTTCGCTGAGCTGCATCCCCAAGCAGTGAATGCCAAACTCATAATTACGCATAGCACGATTAATTTCTTTCTCATAATCCACTCCCACTGATATCGTTTCGTACAGTGCTCCTCTATATCATCCGCTGCCTGCTACGCCATTTCAGCCAGCACATCATCCATGAACTCAACAATGCCGTCTGCGACTTCATCCTTAATCTCCGCATAGTTGTGGATTTCGTGGCGGAATCCTGTGTAAAGCTCTGTTATAACATCGTGTCCGGTCCGCGCCAGCCAGTTGGAAACCTGGTATACGCCTTCACCGTACATGCCGACAGGATCCTGATCGCCTGCGATATTATAGATAGGAAGGTCTGTCGGAACCTTTGCTGCCCATTCCACACCTTCCACAGCTGCGAACATGTCAACGAAGTCCTTCATCGCGCGGTTTGACGTCGGCTTGGTAAATGCGTCAAACGGATCCGCTGCATGATCCTGCTGAACATACGGGTCATGGCAGATCCACTCATTTCCGAGCTTGATTTCTCCGCAGCGCTCGCACATCCATCCCAGAAGCTCACCTCCAAGGTCCGGATCGCAGTCATCGCCCTTTCCTTCCGCCAGAAGGCGGTCAATCTTTGCGAGGGTTTCATCCGCTACAGGGAACACGCCCGGCGTGCCGCAAATCGTAGCACCTGTCAGCTCATCGCCGTATTTCGCCATGAAATCACGCGCAATCATCGAGCCCATGCTGTGACCGTAAAGAAAATACGGAAGGTTCGGGTAGATTTCACATGCTATTTTCTTCATGCGGTGTTCGTCCTCCATCATGGTGTGGCAGCCTTTGTCGCCCCAGTTGCCCCAAGTGTCGTTTTCCAGAGCGGTTTTACCGTGTCCGACATGGTCGTCAGCCGCAACGATGTAGCCTGCCTCCATAAATCTGACAATCATGTAGAAATATCTGCGGGAGTGCTCGCCAAATCCGTGAATCAGCTGAACAATTCCCTTCGGCTCGCATGCCGGTACATAAATCCACCCGTAAACGGTATCGCGCTCGTTAAAAGATTCAAATTTCACTTCATGTAACATGAGAAACCTCCTTCTTGCCGTCAGCAAATATATTTTTTTCTCATTTTATCATGATTTTACCGACCAAGCAAGAAAAAGCCTTATAAGCCGGCTTTTTCATTTAACTTCCTATATATATGCTCTGCAAACCACGGTTCGCTTGATGCCGCAAGCGCCTCTTCAGGCAAAAACCATTTTACGCTGCTGTTTTCATCTTCCTTTTTATATAGCGTTTCTTCCTCGTCAGACTCCAAAAGATAGGTCACATTCAAATGCAGATGCGAAGAAATGTATTCGCCCTTTTTAAAGTGTCCGTCCACCGCGAGCACCTCAAGCGAAAAAATGTCTCCTGCACTCCCCTGTGACAAATCGCCTTTCTGCGATATAAGCCATGCGGGCCGCACATGTGCGGGAGTAAGACCGCTTTCCTCACAGACCTCGCGCACGGCAACGCTGAGCAAATTCCTCTCTCCGTCCGTATGTCCGCCGAGCCACGCCCACGAATTGTAAATATTATGGTAGGCAAGCAGTACTTTTGTCCGGTCGCGATTCACAACCCACGCCGACGCGGTCATATGCGCCATGCGGTTTTCACGGGAAAAAATATCTTCGCCCATACGTTCCGCCTCCGTCAGCATGGAAAGAATAATTTCTTTGTCCCGCTCTTCCTGCTCGTTATACGGCTCGTAAGCCTCGATTTGTTTTATCACTTTGCTTCTCCTTTATTCGTCTCAAGCTTCAAAATGCTTTCTATCGTGCTGATGCCATAAGGGTATCTTGCGTCTGTCTCAAAAGTCTCTCCCCACTTTTCTTCTTCCCAAAGCTTTCGTCCAATCTCTTTATAGGTGTCCGTATCGTAAAAATCCTGCAGATTATTATAGAGCCTGCCGCAGTACGCAAGGCCGTCCTCCGTAAATACATTCAAAACAGCGGAAACACACTGCCTCGTTCGGGCGAAACCGTTTTTGCTGCGATCCTCATCCCATGTGTTTATCGTTTCGTAGCACAGCGCCGACACTCTGCCCTCTTCATACAAAATTTCCGTACTGCTGCTTGTAATGTCCGTAAGCCCCGGCAGCGAAAAATCCAGGTCCTTTGCATCGACAATTTTGCGGTATCTGCCGTCCATGTAGCGGTAAATTTTCATCCTCGACTCGTTATCCGTAAAAACCTGGAATTCCCCGTCACTTCGCACAACCGGCCACCGGCAGTTTTCCAGAAGGGTTATCTTCTCATCGCACTTTCCGCTTGCAAGGTCAATCACTTCCGCAAACAGAGTCACCTTCTCATCCTCGTTTGGTTCTCGTCTGCCCGCATTACTGTAATAGTAGGAAATCATCAGCTTCTTTCCGTCTGGGCTTGCCGCTATACTCTGGTAATAGGCTTTTGGGTCAAGACGATAAATATTTTCCAGCTCTTCCATCACACTTTTACCGTTTTCACTTTTATGAGGCATGCGGTAGATGCCGAATCCGCCCGGAATCAGACTTGTATCGACCACCCGGCCGTTCCATGAATGCGCGTCGAAGAAAAAGTACGATGCCTCTTCGGTGTCGCAGCTTTGTATGTTGAAACCAAACTCATCGCCTCCCTTTGTAATGCCGTAGTCCGCCGTCACGGAAAGCTCTCCGTTGTTTCCTTTTGCCAATTGGTAATTCATGTATTCCTCCTCCAAAACCGGAATTTTAAAGAAGTCATTCCACGCTTTCCACTTTTTCGCCTGCTCAAGTTCATAGTCCGCGCCGTCATTCGCGGTTAAAAAGTAAAAACTCATATCAAGCATTTCGGCTGTTCCGTTGATATATCCGCTCAGGATATAATAGTCCATCAGGTCTTTCACATGTATGGCAATATTCTTCACACCCTTTTCTGGGATGCTGTCCCGAAGGTTTTTCATGTAGCTTTCAGCATTTTCTGTAAAAGGTGCTTTCAAAATCTCTTTTATTTCCTTTTTTCGCTTTGCGGTTTTCAAGGCTTCTTTGCCGGCAGGCGGCAGTTCCTCCTGTCTTTCGTAAAAAAGCTCATTGACGCTTTGAAGATCAAAGTCCTTATAAATGTCAAAACTTACAGAAGTTTGATAACTCGTTTTATATGCCTCAATGTCGGGATTGCCTGGCAGAAACTCGACCCTTTGTTTATTTTCTCCGCCGGCTCCGTAACAATAAGTGTTTTTCCAGTTAAGCCCGCTCCGCGACACGCTCGCGCCGAAGCTTACCGTAAGTCCTTCGGCAGCATTTGCGTCTCCTGCAACCGTCTTTTCGGAAATCCGCACATAGTCTTTTTGACCGCTCACCTGCGTGAGGACATATCCGCCTGCCGCCAGAGACAAAATCAGCACCGCGGCCGCAATTCTTCTCATCTTCATAATTCTGCCTCCTCAAAACATGTGCTTACAACGCAAAACAGCAGCATCCCAAGCAGCATCGCGATTCTCACCAGATTTATATTGGTATCGCTGATATCCGTGTAAAAAGCTCTCGTAAAAAGCACCAGCGTCAGAAGCGGAGCAATCGCTTTCGTTTCACCTTTTCGCAGGAAGCAGTTAAACCTCGCGGCTGCCGCACTGAGCGCCGCGATTCCCACTACATTTCGAACCGCAAGCGCCGCATTGCCGATTGGAAGCCAGAGCCACAGATCATGCGTCCTGCCGAACGCCAGGAAGAGTCCGGCTTCCCGATTGAGTGCCTCCGAAAGGTTTTGCGCAAAGTAGGCACCGAAGCCATAGAGCAAGGCAATCGCCAGCGCCCAGAACACCGCATACGCCAGCATGAGATACACGGCCTCCGCAGCGAAAATGGCTGCCGGCTTCACCCGCAGCCTCTTCAGCGTGTAATTCAAATTGCTTTTTGACGCTTTCATCGGATTGAGCATTGCAAGGCTCAGCAGGATAAAGCCAGCCATCAGCGGAATTGCCGCGCCCCTCGCGAAAAGATTTTCGTAGTACAGCGTCTCCTTTTGCATCATCGTATATAGTAAAACCCCTTCTGTCAGCATCGTGAGCAGGATGACTGCCGCGAGTTTTAATCCCCCGTTTCGCAGCAGCAGCTCGAAGATGGACAGATTCACTTTTAATTTTTCTTTCATATTATAATCTCCAGCATATCGCCACAGCGTTTGGTTACCGAGCTTAAATTTTCTTTCCAGAATCCTCTGAGCCTTCCCGTCCGGGCATCCTCTTTCTGCGTGATGAATGCCTCAACGCTCTCCTTGTCACTGTAATCCATAAGGTTCGTCGTCAGCCTGCCGCAGTACGCAAGTTCTCCCGCTTCAAGCACCGCGAGCCCCGCCACGCAGGACATGCCTTCGTCCGGAAGATCCCATACCGAATCATACGGCACGCCCGGAAGCGAAACATACCCCGCAATCACAAGCTTCTTTCCGTCATATTCTATGAGCGTATCTTCTCGGTCGAGAGCGTCGTAGCTTGTCAGTTCCGTCTGCAGCCCCGAAGCTGCCATATCCTTATGGTACTTCCCGTTTGCAAAACGCATCACGGCAAGCTGTCCCTCATTATTGAATATCAGATATGCGTTGTCCGAGATTTTTCGGAAGCCGATTCCCATGTTCACCTCATCTCTGCCTTCCGTCAGGTCGATGAGGTCGATTTTCTGTAGCCGTTTCATGTCGGAAATGCGAATCACCTCCGCCCAGACCTTCTGAGCGTCTCGCGCGATCACCAGCAGGGACTTTTCGTCCGGACTCGTTTCAATGGTTTCATAGTAGTTTGACGGGTTAAGCGGATATACGGTCTGAAGCTTACCCGTATCGAATTTCGACTTTTCCAAATCACACGGCAGCTTGTAAATGCCGAAGCCACCCTTGATTTTGCTTGTATCGACGGTCTTTCCCTTCAAATCTTCTCCGTAATAGGAAACGAGGTGCGCGTCGAAAAGCATGTAAAAGGCACTCTCCGTATTGCAGTATCGCATATTCAGGTCAAAAATTTCCTCGGAGTACCTCGTCCCGCTTTCATTGGAATCGCTGACATCGAAATCTGTAATCTGCCCACCCGAATTCACGGTGAATTTGCAAAATTTTCTTTCCTTTTCAGCAACCGGAATACGGAAAAACTCATTGACGTCGCGAAGCATTTTCAGTTCTTCGTAAGTGTACTCCGCCGCGATTTCCTCAAAGTGCAGGTAATGTCCGATGCCTCCGCTGCTGAAGCTGTAATCGATTGGATAATATTTAAAAATATCCTTTATATATACGCTCTTATGTTTATATTCCCCCGGTTTCACGCCTTCGGTGAATGCCTTTGCCGTCGCCCCGGCAGTCTCAGCCCACTGCACATCGCATTTTGCAAGAATGTCCTTTTGCTTTCGCGCATCTTCCGGTGTCCTTGGATTCAGTACATCGAGCGCGCCCGGAAACCAGACATCGTTTCGAATGGATGCAGCAGGCTCATTTTTAGGCCAAGTCGAAAGAAGGTACGGCTCCTTTTCGTATGTTTGAAACTCTGTCTTTCCCTGCTTCGCACCGAAATCATAAGTGCATTTCCATGCCAGGCGCTCTCCTGCGTGGGCGCCGAAGCTGAGTTTGACGCCCTCTGCGTTGGAAATATCTCCTGAGAGAGTCGTTTCAATGACCTCTGCGAATTTTTCCGTCTCGTTTATTTTTCCTGAAGCGTATACGAGCACGCTCAGAGAAAGCACAAACACGAGCAGTGCTAAGATTCTCGCTTTCATGATTCTTCCTCCATACGCGCAATCGCCTTGCCTACGCGGTCGGCTCTGTAGCGGTAAGTTTCCTTAATAATCTCAATCAGGCTCCTTTCCGATTCCTCAATTTCGTCGAGACTGAGGTCGCCGATGATTTCACCCTTGTGGAGCAGAACCGCCCTTCCGATAAAGTCTGCCACCTCTTCTATCAGGTGTGTCGAAAGCAGCACCGTCTCCGCCGGCTCCAGAATTCCGAGCAGAACCTTGTAGAAGTCTTCGCGGTTAAACACATCATTTCCCGCAAACGGTTCATCCATGAGGATGTAATCCGCTCCCTGCGAAAGGGCGAGGAGGACTTCAAACTGATTTTTCTGGCCCGTGGAAAAGCTTCCGACTCTTCTTCGCATCGGCAGTTCGAAGAATTCCATGAGGGCACTGAATCTCTTTTCGCGGAAAGTGTCAAAATGCTCCTTATAAAATTCTTTGTGCCCTTCCGGGGTGAGAGCCGGGAAGAAAGAATGCTCGCTCGTCGCAAAAGAAATTCTCGCGATATTTTTGTGTGCGATTTTTTCTCCGTCAAGCGTGATTTCTCCGTCATATTTCAGAAATCCCAGAATGGATTTCATCATGGTGGTCTTGCCCGCTCCGTTTTCGCCGAAGAGGCCGACAATTTGACCGCTCGGAAGCGTGAGGTTTACACTTTTGAGCGCAACTTTGCCGCTTCCGTATTTTTTATTTAAGTTCTTAATTTCCAACATCTAAAATACCCTCCATTTCTCCCATATAAAGCTCCACTGTCCCGGCCGGATACATTCGTCCGGGGTCGCACACATATATATAATGTAATAAAGTCCGAGCATGACTGCCATTGTCAGCAAAATCACTCCGGCTTCCATCAAAGGAAGCGTGACGCACCTTCTTCTAAGTTCATGATTATCCGGCAGGCGGCGCATTGTGTAAAACGCGTTGCTTCCGTTTTTGTGATAAGCATAGTGGCTGAAAAGCTGAGAGAGCAGGCAGATAAGCGCAAAAGCCGGAAAGGCCGTCATGCTGTACCCTAATACATCCGCAAAATTTTCCATGACTGCCCCGGGGATGAGCTCTTTTCTGAAACCTCCTGCTATATAGCGGTAAAGGTTTTCCTTTTCCCTGCTGTAATTCACAAGGAAGGTCAGACTGAATATAACCGGGCATATCAGTGAGGTTAAAAAAGCCGTGCGCTCTTTCTCTGCGCGGTAGCCAATCGGAAGATGCCGTTCTATGAATTTTTTTATATTTTCACGCTGTTTCGATTTCTTCATCTGTTCCCTCACCTCCTTCGTCCGTATTCAGCTCTGCTTCGCCCGGGTGTTTTTCCTCGTATGCCACAAAGAAAATGCTTAAAAACACCACGAATCCGTAGGATGCTGCTTCTACGCCCGTCATAGCTTCGTTATATCCCTTTGTCGAAAGAAACCCGAATAGAAAAAGCGTGCACCAAGCAAGTCCGTCTCTGTTCTTTCTTTTCCGGCTGAAATAATTTCCTGCCGCCATCGAAAAACCGAAGGAAACAATCGCCGCAATATTGCAAACAAGTCTGACACCATCCCCGAGAGGAAAAAGAACATGCAGCGGGCCGCACCGGTAGAATGCAACCAGCAGTCTCAGCTGCGGATTTTGCGCCGTCGATATTTTATCACTGAAATAAGCTGCAAGCTCATAGGTCATGCCGGCAGTCAGTGCCCAGAACACCGTCAAGACCATCATAATGTAGACTGCCTCCGTAATAAAAATCGGAATCGGTTTAACCTTCAGCCTCTGCACGGTCAGGTCAACGTTGCTTTTCGCTGAGCCGAGCATGTCACGCAGAAACCATAAGATAAGGAAAAGCCCGATAAGCGACGGGAGCATGGTATATCCCGATGCAATGTTTTCAAAGTACATCGTTTCACCCTGCATCTTTTCATATAGAAATGCCGCCTGAACGCATACGGACGCCAAAATCGTTATGCCAGCCGCAAGTGCGCTGCTCCTAAAAAAGAGATTATATATAGATAATAATTTTTTCATTTTGCTTCATCCCCCTCTGCGTCCCAATATTTCTCCAGTACCGCGATTGCTTCTTCTTTGCTGTACCCTGCCGCCTTCAGAGTACCGATTGCCATCCTTGCCCCTTCTGTGAGTTCGGCTTTTATCTGTGCGATTTTCTCGTCGGAGGCACTTATGCAGCTCTTTGCTCCGGCGTGAGAGCTTATCAATTCTTCCGCTTCCATAAGTGCATATGCCTTTTGGACGGTGTTCGGGTTAATTCCCAGCAATGCCGATAAAACACGTCTTGACGGCATCTCGTCACCGAACTTGACTTCACCGGATGCAAGCCCCTGTTTGACAAATGCGATAAGCTGCATGTAAATCGGACCGCTTCCGTCCATCTTTATTTTCTCAAAATCTACCATGTCCTTGTTTGCGGCACCTCCTCTCTCATCCGTATTAAAACCGTACTATCCGTATAACACAGTTCTTAACCGTATTATACAAATAGTACAGTATGGTGTCAACAAAAATTGTTATATTTTTTCAAAAAATCTTCATAATTTTTCACATTTTCTTGACAAAAGATTGGCAAGACACTATAATATGGGTGTGTCGAAAGACGCGATTCTTTATTTATTTATTTAACTTAATATTATTAAGGAGGACTTATTATGGGTAAAAAGATCCCGGTATGGCAATGCTTACTCGTTATG
>OIWT01001232.1_pt1 | contig 31755 bp, 40 predicted proteins | sample 1587701 | NCBI WGS metagenome assembly OIWT01 (sample SAMEA3888904, study PRJEB22519) | human gut metagenome | biome: human gut; feature: human-associated habitat; material: faeces | place: Denmark | collected 2009 | reverse complement strand
GCGCGTGCGCCTTGACTTGCTCCATACGGCGGTATGTGTACTCCTCGTCGTTTGTTACAAATACGGAGTTTGCGTGCCGAATACATACGCACGCCTCCCGTATTTCGTTTACTATCGGAGAGGCATATATCCACCGTGTAGACTTTGGAAAATGTTTCTCCGATTTTATCAGCCCGAGGGTGTATTTCTTGAGCTCCCGCGCTTTGTTAAGCACTTGCAGCTTTCCCTCGCCGCGGTCGCCTTTTCGCACACTCATATAAGAACCTCCTTTTAATCGCTTTTCCCGCCTCTACCGAGGCGGATTTGCGATTATGCGATTATACAAGCGGGGGCTACGCCGTGACCGTTGCACGCATTGTTGTAGCTCACTTCGCCCGAGAAGCCGACAATGCGCGCGCTGCTCGCGTTGGACGGGTTAGGAGAACGCAACCAAGCGTTACGCGCCGTACCCGCCGCGTCGCGTTTGATACGCTCGGTCGCCGTCAATCCGTTATAATATTCGAGCTGCGTACCGTCTTTGTAGCTTGCGCTGTCCCAGTCCCCGAAAATCTCGGGGCGTGAGAGTAGGAAAAACTTATCCACTTTAAGGCTGTAAAGTTGATTGATAGCAAAAGCCGTACCGTCGAGGCTTTCAACCTCAAAGAGCGAATTTGTACGGCAAGCAAGTACGGCGGGCTGCACAACCGCCAGGAAGTCAGCGGGCAAACCGTGCATAAAACCGTTATAGCTTGTCGCCCAGGACGCGGGACGGTCAAATACGTTAGTAGGAGTCCACACCGAGCCCGCTACGGCGGCGCTATTAAGCCATTGACGGACGGCGGATTGAGCGTAGTTATTGCTGCCGAAAATAGCGCGGTGCATATGGTTTACGTTAGGGCTGCTCCCGTTCGTTGTACCGAGGCTTGTACCCTCGGAGCCCTCCGTAAGAGTAGCGGTTTCAAGTGCCGTTGTCGTAGTCTTATTTGCATAGCTTTTAACGCTTTTGCCCTCGAGGGTAGCGTTATGGGTCATAGCAAATACGAGCTGACCGCCCACGGGTACTGCGGTAGCGAGTGTAAACTGAAATGTCTTGCCGTTATCGGCGGTATACCAGGCTTGATTTGCAATCGTGATATTATAGGTACCCGCCGCGAGTTCCTGCTCTGCGTAATAGAAAGCCTCGGTCTCGTCGTACTGTACCGCCTTTTGCGCCCCGCTCGACAAGCTGTAAACGTTCTTTGTTTCAAGCGTCATTGTATGCGTGAGCTTATTATTTGCCGCTGTATGGTGGTCGTGCGCCCTCACAACCCATATAATATTTTGCGTAGTATCAGCGTCGAGGGTGGTAAACTCGTAACCAACGGGAAAGAGTTTTTCTCCGAGTCCGAGGCGGACGGCGTTTTTAATATCCTCCCAGGTATTAACCGCTGTAAGCGTGTCAATATGTACGGTCGTTTGTTCTCCCTCTCGGTTGGTAACGGTAATGTCCGCTCCCGTTGTCGTTTGCGTAGCGGAGATATTAACGTTTTCCGCGCCCTCTGCTGCCTCTGCTGCCTCGTTAGCTGCTGCCGCCGCAGAGTTAGCCGCTCCCGCTGCGGTATTCGCTGCGGAGGCTGCGCTATTTGCGTTCGTTTTTGCGGTGTTTGCACCACTTGCGGCGCTGTTTGCCGCTGCCGCTGCCGAGGTTGCGTTTTGCGCGGCGGTATCAGCTCCGCCTGCTGCTGTTTCCGCTTTCGTTGCCGCTGCATTTGCTGCCGCTGCCGCAGAATTTGCAGAGCCTACGGAGGTTTCAACCTTGCAGAGCGCGTCAATTAACGCGGGGTATTCGTCGGAGCTTGCGGGTGCGTCGGGGTTATAAGCTGCTCGCTTAATTTCAATATAGAAAATTTGCGAGCTTAAAAGGGAGTTACCCTTGTAAAGCCCGATTTCCGCAACGGCAGTACCCGCGACGGCGAGCGTTTGCTCCGTGAGCTCGACTTTGATAACGCTGTTTGCAATCGTTGCCGTTTTGAGTACGGTATGACCGTCGGGCTTTGTAAGCTGCAAGCGAGCAGTTACTCCGCTTTCGAGCGTGTAATCCTTGCCGCACTCGAGGGGCACAATTTCAACAAAGCGGCTCTCCTTGTCGTACTGCTTTGCAAAAATCGTAATAGGGAGTGTATCGCGTCCAAAGTCAAGCGCGATAGAGTGTGTAAGTTGCATATTGTTTCCTCCTTGCTTATTTCTCCGTCCAGGGAGTCCAGTTTGTATTAAGGATAAATGACCGTATATAAACCTTGCAGCCTGCCGCCGTTGCGGTGTAACGCTGAATAAGGTTAAAGCCGTCAGTTGTCGAGAGTACCTCGAGATAACCCGCTCCGCCTGGCGGCGCGTTGCTTATTCCGCTTGTTGTAGGCGCAAAGAAAATACCGCCGTTTTTGTAGTTGTTAAAGTCGCCCTCGACGTGCCCTACATATCCCAGGACTATAACTCCGTTTGCGGCTATATTTCCGTCAACGTCGAGCGCCTGGGTGGGCTCCCGCTTATTTATGCCTACTTTTTTTCGGCGGAACGATATTAAGGGCGTGCCCTGCAATACGGTTATTGTTGCTGTGTCGTCCGTTAGGTTATCATAAACATAAAATCGCACATACCAGGAGTAATTAGCGTCCAGGCTTAACCATTCGTCCGACGTGAACGTAAAGCCGCTGTCGTTAAATGTCGCAAAGCTCGTTATATCGGTCAAAGAGCTATAAGCGCTCGCGTCTGTCCTCTTATACTGATAATAGATCTTTCGCAGCGTGTTTTTATTGACGTTATTAACCTTAACGGGTGTAATATCTCCCTCGAGGGTTACTTGCGTTACGTCCTCAATCTCGTTTACACGCCGCATAATTGCGGTTGTTATGTCTATGCTTTTATAGGCTATAACCGTAATGTTTACCGTAGCCGAGGAGGTGTAGCCGCGGCTGTCGATTGCGGTAACGATTATAGGCACCGTGCCCGAGGTGTATATTTTGCCGACGTTCAGCGTTACGGTTGTGCTTGAGGCGGTCGAGCCGCCCGCAGAAACGGAGTAGCTCGAAATGGTCGCGCCGTTTTTGGCTGTTGCCGCTGACGCGATAACTTGCAGCGTTGATACTGACTGTATCAAAATTTGATTATTTCCCGTAACTCCCGCCGCGGTGGTGTTCGTGTCCTTATAGGTAAACCCCGAAAACGTCGGCGCAGAGTTTGCCGCGGTCGTTTGTACCGTTGCCGTTTTGGTTGAGGTGCTCCCGATTTGCGAGGAGCCGCTGAAAGTCGAAAGCTCAAACGTGCCCGTAAAGCTCTTTTTTGCCGCCATATCCGCGAGGATAGACGAGCGCTGCGACGCTGTAAGAGTAATTGTATTTGAGCCGTTCGAGAGCGAAAGCCCCGTAAGGGTTAAAACGGTTGTGCCGCCGTCCTTTAATACGAGCTTGTGTTTGTAGCTCGTATCGTAAACGGTAGCCGAAAGCGTTATTTTTGCCGTTGCATTATCTGCCGTTAATGTGCTTACAGAGGAGAGCACCGAGCCGCCGAGTGTCTTTATTGTTTTTGTGCCCGACGAGCCGACAACGTGATTATATTGTTTTCGCGCTCTAACGGCGATAGTATAAGACGTGTTCGGGGAAAGCCCCGTTATAGTGATACTGTTGCTCGTGCCCGCAGAGGTCGAATACTGCTTATAACTGCCCCAGTTATTCGTTGTATAGTCCCATATATCGCACGTTGTAGACGCGGTGGCAGAGAGCTTTACGGAGTTTGCCGTTATGTCTGATACGCTTATGCTGATAGACGGAGCCGAACGGTCTAACTTATCGAGAGAAACGGTTTGCTCCGCCGTAATCGTCCCGATAGATGTACCCGAGTATGTGCCGCTAAATCGCCAGGAGGCACCGAGGTAACAATTAGCGTTGCCGTTTCCGTCGTGATATACTGTTACGGTCTTTTGCGCTATGAGTTTCTTTTTCCACCCGCTCGAGGACTCGCTGATAGCTGCGGTCGAAAAATTGCTCGAATTGCCCGCAATGTTTATAACGCCGTCGTCCCTTGCGCCTACGTATAAATCCCAGTAAGACAAGTAAACTTTCAGCGTAACATTGCTGTAATTACCTGTAACGCTTTGGCTTGCGCTCCATTCACAATATAGCCCGAATGATTTTACGGGATAGTTATAAAAACTACCGCTTAATGCCATAGCGTCGCCTCCTTAATCAAGCAGTACAAAGTTAAGCCCGTCCGTATGAGGCACAAACTTTCCTTTGCCTATTGTCAGCTCGTCCGTAACCTCTGTTTTACGCAATGTTGTTAAGTCCTTATTGACCGTCAACACGATATTTCCCGCGTGCTTTACGGCAAACTGCGTATTGTCTATTATGGTTTCGGTCGAGCTTTCCGAGTTTGTAATGTTAATTCCGCGTCGGTCTATCTTTACGTTTGTGGTATATATTTCGTTCGGGGCGGGGCTCCAATGCGTTTTTTGCTCGCCCTCCACTAACATAAAGTCCGCTACGTAAAGATAATAACCCGTTGTCCCCGCCGTTAGAGTTACGGTATCGCCCGAGGCGGTAAAGGTCAGCGCGTAATCCGTCCAGGAGCCCGAGGCTTGCGTATCGAAAATATAAGTATCGTTTCCACCGTTATTGAGCAGTGCGTAGCACCTGTTGCTCGTTGCTGCACGTGCGCGGAAAGTGAGTGTATATTTCTTGCCGCGTAGTACGGTTATCTCCTGCGATAATGTAGCAATACGCAGCCGAAAGAGAGAGCCCGAGGAGGTGTTGTTGATAGCCTCTGCCGTTTGCTGTGCTACGACGGAGCCCGAATAGCTCCAATCGTCCGAAACGCCGTTTAAGCCGCTCGAATTGCGGATATTGTTAATTCCGCCCGCCGTCTTTGACGTGTAGGACAGCGTGAGGCTTTCTACCGTCTGCCGCAGTTGTGAAACGGTCGTTTCGAGCGTTTCCACGTCGCCCGTTAATACGGTTTGAACGCTCGTTATAAGGCTTAATAACTGCTCGTCGGCAGCGACAAAGGCTTGCTCTATGCTGCTTGCGGTTTCTCCGATTTCGTTTGTTACCTCGGCTTTGTAGTGCTGCGAGATAGCCGAGCTTTGCACGCTGTCCGCTTGCAGCAGCGCGCCGTTGAGAATGCCCGCGGATATAAAATCCGCAACGATTGCTCCGTCCATAGTCATAGCGAGCGAATACTCGCCGTTATATCCCGTCGAGGAATACCCGAGCCCGCCGCTATTCCAACGCCATACATTAACCGCCTCGTCTATTGTCGGCGTGTCGAGTATGAGTATTTCCTGTGGCTTTTCTGCGGGGTTTAGGACAACGTAGCCTCCCGAATGTCCCGTAATAAGGCTCGTAGCGTTAGCTATTGCCTTTTTGAGCTGTTCGGTAGCCTCCGCTTGTCCCTTTTTAACGGAGCTTTTGATTTCTTGTATTGCCTCTTGCTGCTTGTTTACGGTGTTTGCAAACGAGCTTTTAGCGTCGCCCAGGGTAACGCTCTCGTATTTCTCTTGCAAAGAGTTATATACGGTTTTAATAACCTTTGACGTAGCCGCTACGCCGAGCTTTGAAAAACGCACGGTAACGGTGTCGCAGAGCTTAACCCTCTCAAGCGGCGCAATGTTTTTATATTCCTCCGTCTGCCAAAGCTGCACGAAAGAAACGGTAATATTAACTTTTGGTGTGCCGAGGTCTGCCGCCGCAGCGTATGCGGTGGCTTTGGCTCGTAGCTTTTCCTCGGTTATTTCCTCGTTATCTCCGAAACGGTCGGAAAAGTCCATAATAAAGGCTTTATAATGTCCTATGTCCTCCGCCTCGGTAAGCGGTATAACCTTTTCGGCAAGGTAAACGTACTTTTCCTCGGAGTTGCCGCTTTCGTCCTGGACGGTATATACCGCATACGGCATTAAATGCGTATAGCACTCCGCTATATTGCTTTCCTGTTTTAGGTCTTTAAGGTTTTTACCGTACTCGATAACTACGCCGTTATCCTTGCCGCGGTGCAAATAGAGCTTTACTGTAAAATTGTCAAACTCATACTCTCCACCCCAAACGTCGAGCAAAGAGCCCGTTTGCCCTCCGAGGAGTGCCCGCACCGAGCACGGCGTTAATATTTCCGTGCTGTTCAGCGTCGATATATTGCTATACGCTGTGAACGGGCACGGGAGAGCCGCTCCCTCGATAGCTTTTGTTAAAGCCATTTGTGGGGTTGCGTTCTTAATTGAAAATCCGAGCAGCGGTATACCGTTAAGGTCGTAGGAGATATGCTCCGCCGAATATGTAACGATACCGTTTATAGGTTTCGAGCTCTTATAAATGCGGAATAACTGCGGCTCGCTCGTTTCGTTGGCTTTTGCTTTTATAATCGCGCCCTCTGTAATTTCGGAGTAAAAGCGTCCCGTAATAGGGTATTGCAGCGAAAGCTCATAGCTGCCGTTGCGCTCCTCCGTTACGGTCGCTTTTACAGCCTCGGAGAGCAGCCCCACGCCGTTATGAGTAAAGGTTGTTTCGCTTTTGTTGTAGAGTGCGGGTATCATAAGCAGCACCACCTCGGCACGATTTCAAGCCGCGTAACGTTTCCCGTCCAGGCAATAACGTTTTTGCCAGGGGCGAGCGTCGGAAAGCCCGCTCCCGTCATTTTGTTATTTTTGGCTACGGTGCCCTTGTAGGCGTTCATAGCCTCGGAGTCTATCTCTATATACTCGTCTATATCCGAAAATGTAAACGAGGCATTATTGATAGTGAGCGTTACCGTGCCGCTGCCCGTTATTTTGATATACGGGGACGACGGGAAAAACTCGGCATTATACAAAGAGCCGCCCGCCGTGAATACGACGGGGGTTTGCCCCTCAAACGAATACTTAAACGGCTTACAGCTAAAAGAGAGCGAGAGCGCACCCGTTTCGCGGAGCTCCTGCTCTATATCCGCTTCGTCGTTATAAGAGGCAAGGCGGAAGTATTTACCGTCGTAGCTGTCCCACAAGCGGAAATACCCCGCCTCGGAGAGCAGCCAACCCTTTATTTGATGTGCGAGCACCGCAAAGCTGCGGTCGGTCGTATTGAGCAACGATAGCTTATACGGAATAGTGATGTTTTTATAGCGCCCGTTGTCGGTCAAGAGGTCGCCGCTGCGCCCTGGCACGCTCGTATATGTTACGTCCCTCGCCGCTCCCTTGTAAGAGCTTTTCTCCGAAATGAGCAAAGCATACTCGAGGGAGCTATGCTCACGAAACATTAAAAACGGTAATTTTTCCATTACGCAAATACAACTCCCTTTCGTCTTATTTTCTCCTCTATAAGCTCGAGCAGCAGCTCAACAAAAGAGTTTACGTCGTCGGGGTTTTCAGCCTTGAGGCTGTCAATGTAAATTGACTTTTCGCCGAACTCGATTTTTATTACATACTTGCCCTCGGCGTTGTCTGCGCTCTTTTCTGCTTTTTGGAGGTTGGTATAATCTTTGTTTTCGCTTGCGGTCAGCACGCGCTCGCCTTTGTGAAGTAGTGCGGGGTATTCGTCATACGGCACGTATTCCATACCGATACGGAGGCGGGATATTTCCTTTATGTTTAACCCTTTGCCGCCGATACCTGGCACCCAGTCGGGTATTTTGAGCTTGTTAAGTCCTCGAATAAAGACGTTAAGCCCGTCAATAATCCAGTTTATAGGCACCTTAAAGGCGTTTTTGATACCCTCAAATATGTTAGAGAATATCTTTACTACCGCGTCCCAGGCTCCGCGCCAGTTACCCGTAAAAACGTTCTTTACAAAGTCGATAATGCCCGAGAAAACGTTTTTAATATTGCCTACTACTTTTCCGATACCCTCAAATGCGCCCTTAAATACCGTATTCAATACGTCCGCCACAACCCCGAGTGCCGCTTTAAGCGGTGTAAGAGCCTTACTTATAAGCCCCGTAAAAAGACTGATAAGCGGCGGGAGAATAAGGTTAAGCAAGTCGAGCAAAGGCTCGAGGAGCGTAAACAAAAGCTCAAGTATCGGTTTGAGAATAGGAGCTATAAGCTCTATAAGGCTTATAATTACGGGCAATACCGCCTCGAGCAGACTTGTTAATATAGGCATAAGCTGATTAAGTAAGTCCGTGAGTATCGGTAATATCATTTCAACGATTTCCAAAATAGGCGGTATAATCGTTTCAATTAACGTAGTGATTACGGGCAATATCGCCTCGATAATCTGCACTAAAAGCGGCATAACCGTATTTATGAGGTTAATTAAAACGGGTAGGATTGCCTGGATTATTTGCAAAATCGGAGGGAGCAATAGCTGTATAAGCTCAATTATTACGGGGAGCACCGCTTGTATAATCTCAATGAGAGGCGGCAAGAGCGCTTGTAATAGCTGAATAATAACGGGTAATACCGTGTTAAGGATTTCCGTTATTAAAGGCATAAGCCCCTCTATGAGCTGTACGACAATAGGCAAAATCTGTTGTACTATTTGGATTAAAAACGGCACGAGCTGCTGTATGAGATTGATTATTACGGGCAGAATAGCCGTAATAATAGACTCAATCGGCGGCAGCAGCGAGCTTATTAAGTCCATAAGCACGGGGAACAGAGTTTGTATCAGCTCAAACAGCGGGGGTAAAAGTCGCTCGAAAACACTTGATATTACGGGTACTAATTTACCAAACAAGGCTTGTATTTTTGGTAAACCCGCTATTATCATATCGGCAATTTGTTGTATAAGCGGAATAGCAGCCGCCCCTATTCTGTTTAACAATCCCCCGAAAGCGTCCTTAACATTTGCAATCGTATCACCGAGTACAACACCCGCTTTTACGGTGTCCTCCGACATAACAATGCCGAGGTCGTCTGCCTCTTTTTTCAAAGCCGCCATACCGTCCGAGCCCGCGTTGAGCAGCGGGAGCATTTCTGTATAGCTTTTTCCGAGCAAGTCGTTCCCGAGGGCGTTACGCTCTGCTCCTTGTTCCATATCCGCAAGCGCGGCGGTAATAGTGTTAAACTTCTCCTCGGTAGACATTTTATTTAAGTCGTCAAGGGATAATCCGAGTCTTGATAATGAGGTGCTCGCGGTTTTTGAGCCGTTATTTGCGTCGTCTATCACGTCCGACATTTTCTTAATTCCGTTTTTGAATGAGTCTACGCTAACGCCGCTTTGGTCGGCGGCGTGTTTCCAACGTTGTAGCTCCTCTCGGTTTATGCCCGTTCTTTCCGACAACTTGTCGATATAGTCCGCTTGTTCAGCTGTGCTTGTCGCTATTTTGTAAGCAGCGCCGCCTATTGCCGTAGCACCTGCAACAACTGCGGTGCCAACGGCAGCCGCGCCTTTTGCGATAGACGAAAACGCGGAGCCCACCTTTGAGCTGCTTTTTTCTGCCTTTTCGGTGGTGCTGTCTATGCTTTTATCGGCGTTTGTATTGTCGATAAGGATTTCTCCGAAAACCGAAAAAATACTTGCCATAGGTTAGCCTCCTTTCCGTCTGTCAGCCTCGATTATCGGTGCAAACTCCGCCGTTATGTCGTCCGCTGACTTTTTCTTTTTCGGTGCGGGCGGCGGCACTTCCGAAAACGTTTGATTTATAAACGTTTCGTAGTCCATAGCCTCCGAGCCTTGCAGCTTTGCAAGGGCATAATTTGCAAGCCATAGGGGGAAAAGCCTTTTTTCCTGTTCGGCTTTTTCGAGCCGTTTTTCCTCCTCGGTTGCAAAAGAAAGCAGCCCACCGAGAGCCGCAAGCGGTAGACTCTCGATAAGCTGCCAGTCATAATATTTGTGTAAGAGTGTTAGGTTTCTTGCCCTGCTTTTTTCCGCAAGGCACGCTTGAAAAAACTTCTCACGCCCTCGTCATTGACGAGCTCGTTAATGACCTCCGCTGCGTCGAGTTTCTGCGCCTCTGCGACGCTGATACCCTTATAGGCAGCTACAAGCGGCGGGAGGTCGTCGGCAATCTTGCCGAGCTGCGGTGTAATTTCCGCGAGCACCTCGCAAGCAAGTACGCCGACCTTTTCTTTTGAAAGTTTCTTGAGAGCGTCTTTTGCGTCCTCTGCGTCTTTCGGCTCCTCGAAAATATCAAGGTTTTTCAGCATAGGGATAATAGGCTTAATATCGAGCTTTCCTACGATTTTAAGCATAATAGGCATAGTTCCGATTGTAAGCATTGTTTGGCTCCTCCTTAAATTCGATTATTACTTGCTTACGGCTTTTCCTGTGCCGTCTGCGGCTTGAGTCTGCGTTGTCTTTTCGCTCATATCGGGAGCTTGTGCAATCTCCGTAACCGCCCACAAGTCGCCGTCGAGGTCGCTATGCTTGTAGTGCGCCAAAAACTCGAGCGCGAGCTCGCCCTCCGCTTTTTGCACCGCCTTAACATTAAAGCCCGTTTCGTGCATAGCGTTGTAAATCGCGATTTTTTTATACTTGCCGCCGATTGTTTTGGCGAACATAGTAACGTTTTTAAGGTACTTATCCGCTCCGATAACGCCCGTAGGCGGGTTTTTAATGGTCTTTCCGTCGTCCGACGCAATCGTGCAAGTTGGAATTGCAAGCGCGAGGTTTTCCTGGCTCATACAAATGGTAGTTACCTTGAGGGACGCGCCCTGCTCCTCGATAACCTGGGTGCCCGTTGTCTTTCCGTGTCGTCCGTCAAATTCAATATCGCGGACGGTAACGGTCGCGGCAAACTCTCCGCCGCCCCTGGTGGGAGCGAGCAGCCGCTCGTCGGTTTCCCCGTAATTGAGGAAAATAACGCCCTCGTCGATTTGGATTGACTCAATCTGCTTTGTAGTAAGATTGGTAATCATATCTTTATTGCCTCCTAATTGTAAAAAGTTCGAGCCGACATAGATAAACGCCTATGCGCTATATCGTATTCGCTGTCGGCAATAGCGTTTTGATTGTCAAAGCCGATATGCGCGGCGAAAACGCCGCTTTCGGCAATTACGGCACCCGTAAGCTCATTACGGAGTGTGTCGCATAAGCTCTCGAGCTGCTCGGTCGCGGTCGGCTGTTTCTCGTCTACCCATATATCGAGATAGAAAGAGGCAAGGTCGCCCGCGGCGAGGTCAATAATATTAACTCCGTTAATGACCGCATACGGAAATACTGCGTCTTTCGACGGTGCCTCCTCGTAATAGGTCGTGAGGATTTTATTAACCCGCTCCCGTAGAGCTTTAATAAGCGCCGTTGTATTTGCTGCCATAGGCAACGCCTCCTCTCTGCGTCAATCGTCCGCAACCAGGGCTTGACATATAAGCTCGAGGCACTCGTTTTTTACGGGATATGTGCGGATAACGCGGTACATTGTCCCGTCATACTCAAAGTGTCCCTCTCGCGCATAGTCGCAAGCCTTAATTTCTACGCAAAGCTCTGGGCGGTAGCCCTGGGCTTGTGCCTGGTAAAATTCGTTTCGCTTAACGCCCTTTTCATTGCAGAAAACCTCTTTTTTCTCGAAAGTCTTAAAAGGTTTTCCGAGAGAGTCGAGCGTTTCTTTTTCCGAGCACAAATACCCGATTTCTCGCCATAACATAACTACGCCTCCTCGGTATATTCACTCGAAAGCATTAAATGCCGCTTGAGCATACCGTAGCTCTCGCGGTACTTGTCGCCGTCTGCGTTATCGAGTCCAAACTCCGCTTTGACATAAACGACGATAGCCCGCTTTATAAGAGCGTCGCTTTCGTCGTTTACTCTCTTTTCGGAGATACCGCCTAATAGGAGGTCGGCTCTTGCCGCTCCTATTAGGTCGGTAATTTCCGCGTCAAAACGTGTATGGTTAATGCGTAGATACTGGCGAATACCCGCTACGTACTGCATTGAAATATCCGCCATTGTTCAGCCCTCCGTTAAGCCGTAGCCTTTACGATTTTAACGAAAGCCTCGGTCGCCTGCACCTTGCCGTCGAACATAGCGCAGCCGAGGAAGTCGTAGGCGTTCTCGCGGGTTACAAACTGCGAGGTAATCGTAACGTCCTCGGGCATATTGCCGAGGTAGCCTCTGTAAAGGTTGCCGAGGATAGCCTCGTGCGCGGTCATACGGTCGTCGAAGTTTACGGGGTAGCCCATAACGCGGTAAACGCCGTTGTCCTCGGTAACGATATTGTCCTTTGAGTTGTTCATAAGCGGGTGGAAGTCGGTAAAGAAAGTCGATTTCGACATAAGCCACTCCGCACCGTTATCATAACCGCCGTTAAGCAGCGCAACAGCGCCCTGCACGTTTGCGGCGGAAAGAGAGGCGGTTATTCCAACCGTTACGGAGTTTGTAGCGCCCCAGGTAATGGCGTTGATACCCTGCGCCTCGTTGGTACCCGTGCCGAAAATAATCAGCTTACCGATTTTCTCGGCAATCTTACGGGCAATCTTATTAACGAGCCAGGACTCGAAAGCGTCAATCGCCATTTTTTCAACGGACTTTGAAATAGTAACGAGCTTTGTAACCTCGTAGGCGGAAAGCGTAACGCTCGAGAGAGTGTCGCCGTCTGCGGTAATGGTTGCGCCCTCGGTATGTACCGCTGCGTCTGCGGTAGTTCCCTCTGCGGGCACCTTTACGCCGCCAGGGACGCGTAAAAGGTCGATTTTGTCGAGCAGCGGGCAATACTGGTTAACCTTTTCAATGATTTTATTCTGCGTTACGGTCGGAATAACCGCGCCCGCGGAGGAGGTGCCAGTAGTGAGCGCTCGCTGTTCATTTTCGGTAAGGTCAAGCCCTCTAACGTGCTTGAGCCAGGCGGAGCGATACTCCTTGTCCTGGTCGAAGTTGTCCGCAGAGCGATTGTTGATAGGGTTAGGCACTTCATTTACGGGAACGGTGCCCGCTCCGATACCCTCGATAACCGCTTTTCTCTTTTCGAGGTTGGTATATTCCTCGTCAAGCTCGCGGAGCTCCTTTTCGATAGCGTCAAGGTCTGCTTTTGCGTCGGTTTCCAGTACGCCGCGCAGTTCTACCTTGCGGCTGCGGATTTCCGCCATTCTCTTAATCAGTTCTTTCATAGTGATTTACTCCTTTTTGATTTTTTAACAGTAGGTTTTTGCTGTCAGCATTTGACGGCGGCGGCGCTGCTCCTGCTCCTTAAACTCTTTCTCGTGCTCCGCGGAGAAAAAGTCCCTTGCCGTAGTAATGCTCGTTTCGTTGTATGCGGCAAAATCCACCGCCGAAACGTCGTACAGCTTTTTAATTTTAGTTATCGTCCGAGTGTGTGTTTCGCGGTCATAGCTGCACTCACGCACAACGAACGAAAAACTCATTTTGTCAACGCGGCGTTTTTGAATATCTCGGTGTAAATTGCGGTGCCGCTCGTCCTCTTTGTCGAGGAAAGCCGCAATATCGAGCCCTCGCTCCGTGATGTTGTAAGTGAGGGAATTATTACGGGTGCGGGCGTATACGGTAGAGTCGTTCTGCCCGTGATTTCGGTTAAAGATAAAATCGCTCATATCGCAGCTGTCAAGCGCGCCGCGGGCGATAACTTCTTTATACTCGATACCGTCCTCCTCAAAAAGCACGGTAGGGGTATCAAAGACAATAGGCGTACCTCGGAGCACGAGCTCGTCGGCATTGGTTTCGTCGGGAAGTGTAAACGGCTCTGCCGCTCGGTATTCCCGCTCGTTCGGTTTATATGGCATTATGTTTCCTCCTCGTCTTTCTTGTCGTCGGGTGCCGCAGTAGGTGCGGTGCCCTCTCCGTTGTCGTTGCCGTCCTCGGGCGGCTCCTCTTTCTTTGTGTCGGTGCCTAACTGGTACTCGTCGGCTTTGTTCGCATTTACGACGTTAAGCGTCTGTACGCGGCGCTTGCCCTCCTCGCCGCCGATAGGCGGATAGCCGAGCGTTGTTAATGCCTGGTCGAGCATTAAGCCGCCAATATCGGACAAGTATTTTACAACGGCGAGCTTGTCGCTCGTCCTTGCAAATTGCAGCTTGTTACCCTCTACGGTTATTTCGTTGCCGTAGCCGCGCTCCTTTTTGGAAAAAATGCAGTTTGTGAGCGCCTGGGCGAGCTGTACGTAAAAGGGCTTGATTTCGCCGTCGTAAAAGTCCTCCTCTTGCTCGGGTGTGGCTTTATTTTGTACGATAGCGTCATTTGTGCCGAGGTAGTCGTATATTTCGTCTTTGATATACTGCAACTGTCCCGTAGGTAACGGCGTTTGCTTGTCGGTAATCGGGGTGTAATCGTACTTGTTATCCGTAACGATAACGCCCGCTCCGTTGCTTTCCATTTTGAGGTTGTCCCGTATAAAATCGTCGCGGCGGCGGTTTAAGTCCTCGTTTTTTGTGGAGGCTTGCACTTTCAAAATACCGCGCACAACCGCTACGAGTTCGGCAAACTTGCTCATACTTTGGTTAAAGGTGTTTGCCGTTTTCAAAACGGGCATAAGCGCTCCGTTATCGGAGCCGAAAACGTCGTTATCTGCAAACATTGAGCCGATATGCACCAAGTCCGCATACGGGAAAATGTACGATTTCCCGTTATTAAAGCGGAATTTACAAAACAGCTCGCCCTCGTGGTCGAGTAAGGTAATCTCCTGGGCGTTGATATTATAAATTGCCTCGAGTCTGCCCGTCGCCTCATTCCATACGGGATATGCAAACGCGTTGTTATATAGCTTGTACTGCGCCGCCAGGCGGTAATAGAATTTATAAGCCGTTGTCGTCGGGTTTGGCTTAAACTGTAAAATGTTGTTGTATGTGCTGCTCTCTACGTCAAGCACCTTTCCGTCGCCGCGTCTAATGTGCCGCGGCTGTACCGTCGCCGCGCGGCGTGCGAAAGAATGGACGGCAGCTCGCACCATATTAACCTCCCAGGCATTGCCCGAGAATGGTACAAAATTTGATTGATAGGAATTTAAGAGCTTGTACTCGGTGTAGCCGTCTGTTTTCTGCGGCTTTTTCCCGAATATAGCCTCAAAAAGCCCTCGTCTTTCTTTCATTGTGTCACCCCACGTTATACATATAGTCGTCAAAGTATTTGACGTAGATAACCCACGCGTTAAGCAGCGATACCGCGCCGTCTATGCGGCGTTTATCGGTTATCTTAACGGGTTGGATATTGTTTAAGCCGCTTTTCTTAACGGCGGTATTTGATAGGCACCAAAGCAAAATAGGGTTGTTGTTGTAATTAACTATTTTGTCGGTAAGAGCCGCTCCCATTTCGCGCATAGGTTGACTCCAAGTGAAAGCGCCTTGAGCAACGGGCTCCATAGTAAAGCCGTTGCTTTTCATTTCCTCCACCCAGTAGCCCGCGAGCGCGCGGTCATAGCCGACCTTGAAAGCGTCTATTTTATGCTCGTCGCGCATTTGCACAAACCACGCCGTTACGTCGGAGAAGTTTACGCGGCTGCCCTCGCATATCGTAAGCAAGCCCCGCTCTGCCCATATCCGATAGGGTGCCTCGTTTGTGTTTTTCTCCTCGAGGTGCTCAACGCGGGCTTGCGGTAAAAAATACTGCTGCAAAACGTAAACCGTTTTGTCGTTCGGCTTGCGTATAAGCAGCGTTGCCGCTGTAAGGTCGGTTGTAGCCGAGAGGTCGCAACCGCCGATAGCGTAGGTATTGTAAACGTCGTCAATAGCAAACGTCGCCGCGTTTTTAATCTGCTCAAAGGAAAGCCATACGGCGCTTTCATTTTCGCGTATGTTAAAATCCTTGCATAGAACGCCTGGTAAGTCTGCGGGCGAGTTTTTCGCCCTCTCAACAAAGTTAGCGAGCGTTTTATACTGCTTGATTTTCCCGAGCCCTGGATTAGCTTTAATCCACATTTGCGGATTAGTCCACTCGTCGCGGCTGTCGAGCTCGTAGAGTATCGGCAAAAAGGTATCGTCTTTTTTCTTACCGTCCGCAAGGTCTGCGGCAAGCTCGTACATATTGTCGAAAATGCACTCGCGCACGGTGCCCGCGGTCGTTATCATAACAACGAGGGGCTGACGGCGCGACGAGGTAGACTGTTTCATAACCTCGTACAAATTGCGGTCGCGGATTGCGTGCAGCTCGTCGATTATAACGGCGTGAGAGTTTAAGCCATCCAAAGTGTTGGAGTCCGACGCGAGCGCCTCAAAGATAGAGGAGGTCGCGGGAAAATAAATATCATTTCTGCGCTTTTTGACAACCGCCCGCAGCTCGGGCGATTGCTTAACCATATTGACAGCCTCGGTCAATACCTTTTTTGCTTGGTCTTTTTTTGTCGCAACGGAGTATATCTCCGCCGCGCCCTCATAATCTGCAATGAGCATATAAAGGGCAATGCCCGAAAGCAACGTAGACTTGCCGTTTTTTCGTCCGCATAAAAACATTGTTTCACGGAAACGGCGGTAGCCCGTTTCTTTTTCGAGCCAACCGAAAAGCAGTTGTATATATGCTTTTTGGAATAGCTCAAGCTCAAGCGGCGCGCCTATGGTGCCCTGGGACTGCTTACAAAATGTTTCGATAAACAAAATAGGACGCTCGCCCGTTTCCTCGTCGAAATAATACGGCGAGTCGTCGTTAGCTGCGTCCATTTCGGCAACGAGCCGCGAGTAAACAGCTCTAACCCGCTTACTCGTTACTATGTCGCCGCACTCTATGCGGCGGTAGTATTCTTTTACCCAATTCAACCCGATTTTGCCGCCCTGCTCGGTTTGGTTGCAAACATCATAAGCGCCTGTCCCGCTGCCTCTGCGTCTGCGTTCGGCAGTAGGTCGTTGAGCTGTTTTAAGGTGGCGTTGTAGTTCTTAACCATAGCGTTATACGGCTGTAATAACGGGTGCGCTCGCTCGATAGTGTAGGAGCCCTGCGGCATTTTAACTACGAGCCCGTCCTCGTTGATTTTTTCCTCCATATCCTCGAGAGAAACGAGCATATAGGCGGCTCTTTCCATTAGTTTTTTTGCAATTTCGAGCTTATCTTTCGGCAGATTTTTATACAATTTCTTAATTCTGTTCTGCTCTTTTTTCTGTCGCGCATATAATGTATCGTCCACGCTGTTTCTCCTTTCTTTTGTCTGTAAGGGTAGGGGGGTTATACACGCCTGGGGCGGTCATAAAAGGGGCTTAAACACGGTTCATTAAAAGGCATATAGCTTTTTTTAAGTGGGGGGTGTAGCAGCGAAATTTTTTACAGAGGAATTGCTGCTCTCTGCCGCTGCGTGTACCTCGATTGCTACAACGTTAATCGCGCAGAGAATAATTTTCCCGCCGTCCACAAGCTCGAGAATAACGGTGCCCTCCTCGAGCGCCTCGGCTACTCTGTCCTCGAAGTTATCAGCCGTAGCCTTGACCTGGAACGTAACCGCTCCGTTCTGCGTATATACTACGAGCTCGCATACATCAGCTCCCATACTTACCCTCCTTTTCTACGAGGTTTCCCTCGGAGTCAAACATAAGCCCGCTTGCTGTCGGTAGCTGTCCCTCGTGTTCTATGGCGTGACATTCACGGCATAGTAACTCGAGGTTATCCTCCGATAGTGTGATAGCGGGATTGTTTATATTCTGCGGCGTTAAATATACTTTGTGGTGGACTATTGCGCCCGCCTTGCCGCAGCGAACGCATAAGCCCATATCGCGCTTGTATATATATTCCCTGGTATCGCGCCAGGCTTTGCTTAAATAAAACGCCTTTGCGAAATCTTGCATATAACAGCGTCCCGCCCTCTCCGCCGTATAGTGAGTTATATTTGCTCCCGATACAACGACAAAGCGAGCAGCCATAAGCCGCCCGCCTTACCGTCTATTTCTACGGTATCAGTTTAGCACGGCTTAAAGCAAGTTTCCATACAGCTTTATTTCGATTGCTTAAATTGAGCCCAGGGCAGAGCCGCCGAAGTATAGCAAAGCAAACTCCGCTACGGCGCGGTTACGGAGGTCGTAAACGGTACTTAACGACTGTATGTATAGTTCCTCCATAACTGCCTCTTTCGGCTTTTTTTCGAGATACCACAAAACAACGAGCTTTTTATACTCGTCTTTCAGTTGGTCGATAATGCCCTTAATCTCTGCGAGCTTGCGCTGCGTTTCCGCAATATTGCGTGAGCACTCGGTAAGCTCCAAAAGCTCGTTAAGAGTGTCGCTTACGTAATGCGAGTCCGTAAACGGTTTGCCGTAATCAATCGCGCCAGGCTCCCGAGGAGCTCCGCTTTCTATGAGCCTATCGCGCCTATGCTGTAAATTCTCCAATGCCCGCTCGAGAGCAGGGACAGAGGAAAGCACTTGCTCCGCTGCCTTAAAGTAATTCATAGTTTTACCTCCGTTAAAAAGTTACGCATATATTCAGCACCGCCGCAGCGAGCCAGTATACACCTTTTTTGTAGTCCTTGCCGATAAAGCACATAACAGCCGCTCCCACGTCAAGCGCTATAAGGACGGCGGGAAAGATATACATTGACATTTTCTTTTTCTCCTCTCGTTTTTGCGTCATAGTTTCCCTCGCTTTCTGCTCCGTTTCGGAGCGGGCTTTTTATACATACGGACGGTTATATAATAGCCGCCGTTGATTTCGTTGTAATACGGCTTGCAGTCTGCCAGGGCGTAGCCCTCATAAAGACGCTCAAGCTCTGCGCGGTTGTCGTTGCCGCTGTTTCCAAACTCGCGTACTTTGTACTGCGGTATTCTGCCGTCGCGTTCGGACGTTTTCGGCTGCTCGAGGTTGCGGCTCGCGCTCCAACGCTTGCCGAGTATCGGGCTTTTTACGAGATATACCGCAATGCCCGTTATACCGAACTCGTCAAACTGTAACGGCTTTGCCGTTGTATAGCCTTTGCCCCATATTTCTGCAAGGGTGTTTATATCAACGCCGCCGCTCATAACGATATGGTGGTGCAGCCGCCCGTTTTCTTTTCCCACCTCGGTAACGGCAACGTATTTAAGCTCGGGCAAATTATGCTTTGCGCGGTAACGCTTAACGCGACGGAGGAAATTTTGCATTTGCCGTTGTGCGTTCTCGGGCGTTTCGGGGTAATTCTCGTCGCTATATGTTAAATCAAAGCGTATATCGCGCTTTGTAAAATTCGTGTTCAGTAGGCGCGTGAGCTTTCTTTCGGCGTTACGTTGGTTTAGCCGCTGCTGTGTTTCCGTTGTCGGTTTTCTTTTCTTGCTGCGCCCGCGCTGATATTCAAAAACGGGGAAAATATCGACTTCCAAAAACTCGCCGCATTTATGTATTTTTTCTCTGTATAGACAGCGCATAGTTTTACCTCCGTTGTTTCCTTTTGGGGCTCTGCCCCAAGCCCCGAGGTTTAACGCTTTAGTTTTCCATAAGGGAATTTGTCGAGCGAGCATTTGCCGCTGACGACCTTTGAATTAACAAAATTGCGCTAACCTCAAAAGGTAATTGCATTTCAAAGCCAATAAAGGGGGGAGAGAGGAGCAAGAGAGCGGCGGGACGGAGCCCGCCTTAAAGAGAGAGGCACCTCCTCTCTCCCCCTACTCTCCGCATTATTGAAAGCGTGGAAAACTCTACGAGTTTACACACTCTTTCAACAACGCTGCGAGCACCCCCTCACTCCTCCGCCTCTCTCCACACTCACAAAGAGAATATTTATTTTTTTGAGGGAGGACGGGTTTTATTTCCTCGGGGTGCCTTGTGCTCTGTTTTGGTCGTTAAGTTAATATCCATTACGAGCCCGAAATAGAGCCGCTCGCTCCGTGCTTAACTATTGACTTTTCGCTGCCGTTGTGCTATACTTATATATGTAGTTAATCGGTAGCACAAAGGCGCTACGGGGCTTATCAAGTTTGCGGCTTGATAAGCCCTTTTTATTTACTTCAAATATTGCCAACTCTGCGGAGCACGTGTTAAGCCGAAGTCCAAGAGCGGGCGAGGTTTCGGAAAGCGTACAACCATATTTACCCGCCAACCGTAAATAGCGGAGTCCTGGGCGTATGCTACGAGCTCGTCCTCGGTTAAGCAAGAGCGTTTTATAAAGCTGCGGCGCAAATCCTCTTTGTCTTTGAAATCGTGCAAGGTAAAAGCGTTTGTTGCCTCATAAGCACCGCAAGAGAAAAAGCCAACAACCGCGCCCGCTCCGCCGTCCGCTTTTGTTTCATATAAAAATACGGTGTCTTTTGCTCCGCCACCCCAGGCTCCGCGCCGATGGGCGCTTTTTCGTATTTCGAGTGTCTTTTTTTCGGTTAAAATCAGCTCGCTGTATTTGTGGTGAATTGAAAGTATTATTTTATTGTTCATTGTTGCCGTTCCTCTCTGCGGCGAATTTGTCCGCCTGGGCGAGCACCCGCTGCGAGGCGGTCGTTTCGTATACGCCTTTGTCCCAAAGCACCGAGGCTCCGTATTCGCCCATTTTGTACGCCATAACAACCTTTGAGCTGTCGTTGTACTTTTCAAAGAGCCCGCGGAGGATATATAAACCCGCTCGGATATTCTCGTAAGGGTTAAGCATATCGGTAACGCCGAGCTCCTCTTTGAGCCAATCGTTGTTACAGTCCCTTATTTGCATTAAGCCGAAGTCGTGCCCGTCCTGGCTTACCGCAGCGGCATTAAACGAGGACTCGGAGAACATAAGCGACATAGCAAAGTCAAAGTCGATATAATAGGCGCGGCACATATAATATGTAAACTCTTGCAGTTCCTCCGAAAGCTCGCAATCGAGAGGGGTAAAACCCGCCGCGTCTTGTATGAGCATAAGCTCGCCGTTTTCTGTTACGCTTTTGCCGTCGCGTGTGCCGTAGGGCGGTTGCTCTTTTGCGTCATTTCCGCCGAGGGCTTGTACTCCTCCGACAATGAGCCCTCCTGCAACTCCTCCAACGAGGAATACACATATAATAAAGGTAATAAATTGCCGCTTGCATTTTCCGCGAGCGGCTCTTTTGCTGTCGCTCGGAGCCGAGCTTGTCCTGTGCTGTCTGTTTCCGTTTGCCGAAGTCATAGCAAAGCCTCCTATTTCTTTTTATTTATAAGTGTGAGTAAAACCAGGGTAGCGCAGATAATCGCCGTTATAATAATTGCGTTCATTGTTTAACCTCGCTTTCTGCGATTTTTGCCCGCTCGGGGCTTATGATTGAAATACTGTGCCCGCAATAGTCTGTAACCTCGGCGGAAATGTCAAGTTTCCCGTTGCGGTATCGGTAAATGATAGCCGAAACGCACTTATATACAATTCCGCCGCTTCCTACGGGGCACCCGCTGACGAGAGCGGCTTTTAATTCCTCGTTCGTCATACGGGCACCTCTCAACAAAACCAATCGTTAGCAAGCTCGAGAGCCTCCTCTTTAGCCTCTTTTTTCGCTTTGGCAGTTTTGCCCTCCACCGAGTCAATAACCGCTTTTGCTAAAAATTCCATACGGCGGCGCAAGCTCTCTATTTCTCGGGCGGCGTTGTTTTCGTAGCTATCTTTACTCTTTCGGAATTGCAAAAACTCCTCAAAGAGCCCCTCGGTCATTTCAACCGTGATTTTCATATTACCAGGCGCGGGAATAGACATAGAGCCGTCTTTTTCAATTTTTATATGCTCCATAACGTCCTCACTTTCTCGCCTCTATCGAGGCGGATTATTCAAAGATTTTAGGATTAAACAGACAAGCGGGGGCTACGCCGCTACCGCTGCACGCAATGCTGGTGCCCACTTCGCCCGAGGAGTTGACAATGCGCGCGTAGCTCGCGATGGACGGGTTGCAAGTCCAGGGCGTAAGCGTCCACCACCAATTATTAAAGCGCGGCACAAACCCTCTGTATTTGCGGTAAAGGTCGCACGAGAGGAGGAAAACGTAATCCTCGGCGGTGCCGTAGTCTTTCATACCGTCGTCGGAGGTCAAGTCCGATACAAACGGGAGGAGGTCGCCGCGGTTGAATTGTTCGAGGTATTCTCCGTTAAGGTATTTACGGAGCGAGGAGGTGCGCCAGTCGTTTTTATTGCTTTCGTCGAGCGGCATTTTGTCCTCGAGCAATTCTGAAACAATGGCGAGTACGCCGCCCTGCTCCTCTCCGAGAGCGGTAAACTTAACGCCGTTATACTCGAATTGCTCGCCAGGTTTCGGGAATTTGATTTTATCTTTTTCCGCTCCCGCTGCGGAGTCGTCCTCGGTGTAGTCCTCCTCGATTTCCTCGGGCGTGAATATCCCGCCGAAAGCAAGAGTTAAAATTGCATTTGCTCTCTTTTGGTTATTCTCTATGTTTCTGTCGGTGGCTATATCGTCGCAAAGCGACTCAATGGCGCGTAAAATATTGTTGTTCATAACTTTTACTCCTTATCGTTATTAAAATCGGGGCTGCAATAGCCGAAATATTTACACCATAAGCAGCAGCGCTTACAGCTTTTGCCTCTCGTAGTCCATAGCTTAAAGCGGGAGCGAAAGCTCCGCAGTTTTGCGGCGGCTGCTTGTTTGATTATGTAGCAGCATTGCCGCCCCGCCGATATACGCGAGTAGCCGAGGCTCTCCCTCTCGCGCAATTCTTTACGGCTGTATTTCCGCACGGCTCGCCTCCTAAAACTTGTAGGCATTAACGAGCCGCTCGAGTTCCTCAAACAGAGGAGCGATAACTCGCTTGTTTTGCCTTGCGTTAATAAGCTGCTTACCGAGAGCGTAAAAGGCGGCGAGCTCGCGCTCGGTGTCTTTTGCTTGCTCTACGAGCTTTCGGGCACTCTTTACTTCCTGGCGTGCCGCTCTCATTTCGTCGTATTCTTTCGCTGTGAGCTGCACGCTTGCCGTAACGCCTTTAGGCTTGCCTCCGCCGCGGAGAACAAATAAGCGGTTGCGGGTTGCGTCTTGGGTGCGGTTAAGCTCCTCGGAAAGCTGCGCGATAGTCTTACGCTCCTTTTGGTACCCGTGTAACAGCAGCTCGTCCTCCTCGGTAGTCCAGGCTCCCGTCTTAACTGCTGCCCGCTCGGGTGTAAATTCGTGTCCGCATTGCGGGCACTTAACAGCCTTGCACATCTGCTACACCTCCTCGTTAAAATATATTTGTTTTATCGTTCTACCGTCCTTACGGGGTACATAGTCCATAAAGTCGCACGAGCGAAAAATAAGCCTATTATTGCACCAACGCTGTAAATCTTTTAGTATTTGCGGTGCTGATGGTTTGCGATAAACCCTAATATCGGGTATGTAGCCGAGTTCCACTATCTTTTTTACGCGGTATAAATCCTCCTCGATAGTGGTATCAAAATTCACAAGCATATAAACTATTGTTTTATAATCTGGTAGCGGGTTAATTTCTTTGTAAATCCTCAAGCCCTCTACAATAGCTTTTTCGTGTTTCATAAAATCAAAAGCAAAATGTACTCTTTTGGTTTTGATTTTCTTTAACATTTCCGCCACATCAGCGGTTATAAAGCGAGCGTCGAGCCCCTGGGTAAAGTCCACCTGCGCGCCGCTCTCGATAAGCTGCTGCAATAACGCCTCTTTGTCCTTGCAGGCGAGCAAATTTGCGTCGAGCAATTTAATATATTTTTGCCCTCTCCAAAATTCCGACAAGTCGGCTACTTTCCTTGAAACTCTGCCCTCTTTCTTGCTTGCAATGCAAAACGCGCAGTTATTAGGGCAGCCTCGAGTAAGAAAGCCATACGCCGTATCTTTAGTTAATTCTGGATATAGTGAGTAGTCGGGGTAAATGTGCTCTATTTCGGGCGGTAAGTCGAGGTCGTCTGTTTTTTCGTATATTTCTCTGCCGTTTTCTACTCTAATTGCAAAGCCCGTTCCGCCGCAGATGAGCTCATCAGCTTGCAAACACAAATTATTAAAGGTCGTATACTCGTCGCCAAAAACGCGACTCAAATATATTCGGTCATACTTATATAAAGGAAATACAAACTCTACCTCGTCGCCCTTTGCTTTGTGGTATGCAGAAATTTTCATTAACGGCAGGGACGGGAAGTTATGCCCGTCAGCGTCATACAAACCTATCCGCATAATTCCGCCTCCCTCTGCTGTATCTCGCGGAGGTGCTCCCAATAGGAGTAGCCTAAATGCGTTTCGTCTTTGCAATCTTGTTTATTGTCGTATAAATCGCTCATTGCAAAGCCGTCATAATCTCGCCAGCCCTTAACCCTTTTGCGGGTGTCGGCTTGTACGACGCGGTACACCGTTTCTCCGTTTGCGCGCGGGCAAATGTCGGTAATTTCTACCTTTTGTATTCGCCCGCTCAAGTCTTGCGCGTAGTATTGAAAATCACCGAGGGCGGTATCTCTCGGAGAGGGTATGTAAGCCTCTATAAGTTCTTTTTCTCTTTCGGTCATTGTTGAGCCCTCCTTTACTCGAGTCCCGCGGAGGGCTTGTTAATACCGTTCACGATAACCATATCGTTAAGCTCGAAAAACTGCTCCTTTGTGATAGCCTCGAGCTGACGAGCCATTTTTGCGGCTCCGTAAGCCTGGTAAGCAAGAGTAAGGCTCTTGCTGTTTAATGCGTATTCAATTTCTTTTTTAAGCTGATTAAAAATACTGTTCATAATAAAATCACTCCGTTTTATATGATATTTTTGTTACTGCGCCGTGGCGGGCTTTCGGTGCCCTCGGCGTTTGATACTGTCTTGTACGGTCTTTTGTGCAAGCTCGGCACTATAGCCGCTACGCCCGTTACCGTCGAGCTCACCCGTTCCGCCTCGCGTCATTTCTCTATAAATAGTGGCGAGGTGTACTCCAAGCTCGGAGGCAATGTCGGCAAGGCTTACGCCTGCTGCATAAAGAGCCTCAATGCTCTTTCTGTCCTCGTAGGTGAGGTATCGGCAAGTCATACGCGCTATACTCCTTTCTTTTCTCTGTAGGTGAGAGCAAGAAAGCGGAGGGCGCGCCCTCCGCTTTCTTATTCCCTTATGCTAAAATCTCATAACGCGCTCGAGTCGCACCTCTGCGTTGCTCTATCCTCGTTATAAGCAAAAGCCATAAAAAAATAAGTGCGTTAGGTCTTAAAAAACCTTTCGCACTTATTCTAAAACTTTTTATTTGAAAAGTCAAGGGGTAAATGCGAAAAAGTGCAAAAAATTTTATTTTGACGTGCTTTAAGCGGCTAATATGCTGTTTATGCAAGCCTCGTATATGTCCGCAGAGCTGTAATAATCAAAAATTCCCCGCGGATAGTCGTTAATCCATTTTTCGAGTTTTCGGGTATCTGCGGGGGTAACTTTATCAAGGCTAATACCTTTCGGATAATGACGACGCACCATTTTATTTTGATTTTCATTTGAGCCGCGCTCGTACGAGCTGTACGGGTGGCAATAATAAACCGTTGTGCGTGAGTCCTTTTTTCGGCAGCTACGCTCGAGTCCCTCGTAGTCGGAAAATTCGGAGCCGTTGTCTATGGTTATGCTTTGAAATACTTTTGAAAAGAGCCCCACTCCGTAACTGCGCTCTATTCCGTCAAGGGCTTTTATCACGCTTGCGGCGGTGTGGTCTTTCATTATGCGGATAATTTCGTAACGGCTGTAACGCTCTGTAAGAACGAGAAAAGTTTTCTTTGTGCCTTTTTTGCCTACTACACAATCCATTTCCCAATGTCCGAAAGAGCTGCGCTCCGCGATTTCCTCGGGGCGTTTTTCAATGCTCTTACCCGCTGGCGCTCTGTTCGGCTTTACTCTGTCGTATTTCTGTTTATCCTTGTTGCGTTTTACGGGCAAGTCCTTATTTGTGATAGTTAAAAATACACCGTCGTCAATATAGCGGTAAAAGGTGGTTTTTGAAATAGTAGTCTTAAACTTTATGCCCTTGCGCTTTATCTCTCCGAGAATAGCTCCAGGGGCGTATTTTTCTGCCGATACTTTATATTCAAGATAGGCGGCGTACTCACGGTCATTACCTATTTTAAGTCCCGCTCCCTTTGCTTTGAGGTTATCGCGGTATTTTTTCTCGGCAATGTCGGGGCTGTACCGCTCCTCCTCGGTTAAATCGGAATTGAGGCGAGTGTATACACCTCTTTTTAATTCTCGGTATATAGTGCTGACGTGTACGCCGAGCAGCTCCGCCATTTTTGCGGGCTTAATACCGACCTTTTGCCAAGCCTCTATTTGCAGACGGTCTGTAAAAGTAAGGTGTTTGTAGTTTCTCATAATAAAATCGCTCCGTTTTATTAAATAATATAGCCCGCTCCCACGGAGGGAACGGGCTTTGAGTACGTGTTAATCCTTTGTTTTGCTTGCCGCAATATCCGCTCGGATAAGCTGCTTTATATATCCCGCTTTATTCGGGACGCTTTCGAGTTTTTCTATAATATCTTGCTCGGTTGTAGTAATGCAATCAATCTTAAACTGCTTTTTGTATTTCGCCGCGTATCTTTCCTGTGGGGTTTGTTTGCGCTCGCACATATTATCACTCCTTAAAATAAGTCGTTTTTCAGCACATACTCCCGCAGCTCCTCGGAAGTTTTGCAAATGTTCTTTGAAACGTCAAAAGCAACCGAGAGCTTGCCGCTATCGGATTTTACCGTCCATTTGTCGCGATATTCGGTTACGCTATATTCTTTCCCGTTTTTTGTAATATACATAAAACGCCTCCTATTGCAATTTCGTTGTATCTATGATATAATAGGACTTACGGGAGGGGCTTTCGCCCCGTCCCTGCCTATGAGCTTTATTTGCTCTCGGGTTTTGCCTTGCTCGGCTTTGGCTTTACAAGCGTTATTGTAACTTTGACTCGCGCTACCGTGTCGTTATCCTTTAACGCTTTCGCCAGGTCTTGCAAGGCTTTTTCTATGCCTTGTTCTTCCATAGCTTTTTACCTCCTTTCTGTAATATATTATACCATAGGCGTACGCCTATGTCAAGCCTTTTTTCAAAACTTTTTGCGGTTTTTTGCAATTATTATTGAAAGCGCGGCGGTTTTCTGATATAATAAAGGCACCACACTAATTTAATATTTCGTTTTATGCTGTAAGTGCGCTTTTTTTACTTCGGTAAAAATGCGGGCTCGTTTTTGCGTCTTATAGCGTAAAACATAGAATTAGTGTGGTAGCAATTCGGAGCTTGCGTTTTTCGTGCGTGCAGCGACGAGTTGCACGCACTTTTTTTAATATAGGAGTTGGTCGCTATGAAAAAATTAAAAGCCTGGCAAATAGTGTTACTTGTTATTTTTTACCCCGTAGGTCTTGTGTATCTTATTGTTTGGTTATGCAAGAGAAATAAACAGCCCACTGCTCCGAGCGCCGCTCCTGCGGGTGCGGCAAATATCGACGTAAATAAACTCGTCGTTGAGCGCGATTTTCATACAAAAGTTGTCGGCGTTACTTTCAATAATGACGACGGAACGAGCAGACAAGCCATAATCGAAAGTTGCAAGCCTGGCGAGGATATTATACTTAAACCCGTACCGACAAAGGAGTACCCCGACGCAATCGGCGTATTTAATAAAAAGGGGCAGCAGCTCGGGCATTTAGGCGCAGAGCTTGCCTCGGAGATAAAAACAAAATGGGGACATAACCCTATGAGTATTACTATTGCCGCGCTGACTGGCGGCGGAGATAGAGCATACGGCTGTAATTTACATATCATCATATATCAAAAGCAATAAAAATAAGGCGGAGGCTTAATTGCCCCCGCCTTTTGCTTTAGTCGTCGTCCTCGAACTCGTCGCCCTTGTCGATTTTCAAGCCCGCCTCCTCGAGCTTTTTCGTTATCTCTTTTAGGTATTCCTCTTGTGCTGCCCGAATTTCCGATAAATTGTTTTGCACGGTATCGCGCAATACGTTTGTCGCTCTCGTGCCTGGGTGGTTGACCTTGTAGCCGAAAATCATATTTTCGTAACGCATAAAGTGCCCGACTTTATCGCCTTTCGGCATAGTATGCGGCTTTACGCCGAACTCTACCCAATGCGGACTCGCGTGTGAGGGTTGTTTTCCTTTCTTGCGCACCTTTTGCCAGGAATAAAATCCGACTTGTAGCGTCGGCTGTCCCGTTGAATAGTTAATCATAACCCAGGTGCCTATATGGTTTTTGAAACGCTTTGACCGTAGCGGCACATTATCGCGCAAGTATTTACGCACAACTTTTCCCGAGGCTCGTAATGCCGTTTTTGATAGCCCGACAATAGCTTTCTTTACCTCGTCGCTTTTGTTGACAAAGGTTACATTGTATTTGTTTGCCATATTTCGGCTCCTTTCGGAAAGTGAAAAAGCGGCGGGCGAGGTTTCCCTCACTCCCGCCGCTTTCCCTATGTGAATTTAAGGAGGACTATTTAAGCAGAGCGTTTACACGGCTCTGCACGGCGCTATAATCATAACCCGCGGCTGTAAGCCTGTTTTTTCGGTCTGCGCCGTTGCCCCAGGCTCCGCGGATAACCTCGCGGGCGATTTCGTCAACGGACTTTTTCGGCGCGGTGTCAGCACCTACCGCCGTACCGCTCTTTGTAGTAATAAATGTGTCGTAGCCCGTCTCCTTGAGCTTTGCCGCCATAGCGTCGGCGTTTGCCTTGACGGAGTAGGCTCCGACCTGGACTTTATAGAGGTTGCCGCTCTGCACAATGTAGGTATCAAAGCCCGCAGCTTTGAGCTTATCGGCAAGGGCGGTAGCGTTGCTCTTTTTGCTGAAAGCTCCCGTCTGCACACGGTACAGAGTTTTCTCCTCCGAGGGTTTCGGCTGCTCTGCGGGCTTGTCCTGTGCTGCGAGTTTTGCTTTTACCGCGGCGCGGAACATATCCATTGTGTAGGAGAAGTTTTTCCACCAGTTGTCGGGGTCGCCGTGGTTACTTCCATAACCGAGAGCGTGCGCCTCGCGGTGGCTTACGATATTATCAACCGACAAGCCGTACTCCTTGCAGAGATAAGCGCAATACTCAATAGCGGTATCGCGCACCGCCTCAAAATACGCCTTGTTCGTGAGCCCGTCCTCGCACATTTCAAACTGAATATATGCGGGGTTGTAATTATAAGAGCCTTTCGAGCCGCTCCCAACGCCCCAACAACAATAATTGTACGGGAGAATGTTTGCAACCCTTACGGCTCCGTTTTTATCGTAGCCGATAAAGGAGTGAACGCAAACGGAGCGTTTCATTACCGAGGCGGGGTTATTCCAATGGTTGCCGTACTGGTTTACGCCCACCTCGTCTGGTGCGTCAACGTATCGTTTCAAGTACGGGTTATTTGCACCCGTACTATGTACGACAATGCCCGCGGGTTTCATTTTCCGCGCCGCCTTGTAGCAATCGTTCTTTGTTGCGTATGCCGTAATGATGTTCATACTGTTTTAATCCTCGCTTTCTGTATAACTCGCGTTTTCGTGCTTGATTTCTTTCATATACTCGTCTGCCTGGATAGCTGCCGAGGTGAAGCTGTTGTTTTTCCACCAAGCCCAAAGCGTAGCCGCTACGGTGGCGGCAGCCGTGAGCATAGAGTACAGCTCGTCCTCTGCAAAAGGCAGCGGGTTTTTGCCGAGCATAGTTAAAACCTGGTTAAGCAGCGTTACCACAAGCACAATAGTACGTACTACGGTTTCAACCGATACTTTCTTTTTCTCCATTGTATTATTTTTCTCCTTTCTCGGTTTGCTCCTTGTGCGGCTCTGTCGGCAGCTCCATTATATCGTGATATAATTCTGTCGCTACGTCATTACCGCCGAGGGCGTGATATGCTTTATATGCCCTTATGAGTGCCTCTTTTGCATAAAGAGGGCAATAACCGCGCTCGGTATACTTATCGTATGAGCGGATTATTTCAGCTCGCAAAAGGCATTGTAAGCCGTTTTTAATTGCCTTGAGCTTAATTAGCATAGTGCCCGCAAATGTTACGGCACCGCCGCAAAGAAACGGTATAAGCCAGGATATAAACGTATCTAACATAGCCTCCGCCTCCTTAAAGCTCTTTTTCGCAGCGGGCGAGAGTGTCCGCTGCCTGTTTTCTCATTTCGGCAAGGTCAGCCGCTACGCTTTCGGCGATTTCTGCTTGAGCGATAGCCTCGGCTTGCTTTTGTATAATATCCGCTTGCAGCCTTGCCACGCTGCAAAGCTCCTCTATAAGCTCATAATTTCCCATTACTCGCCCTCTGTCCCGTCGTTCTCAACCTCGGGAGGGGCGGGGAAAGTAACATTAAACGGAAAGCCCTCTTGTTCGGGGAGGTCGCGGAGTGCCTGGCGATATATTGCCCAGGCTCCCGTAATAATTTCTCCGAGCGATTTTAAGAACGAAAGCCAGGCGGTAAAAGAGGTTCCGCTCGGTACGCTGATATTAAAGCGGTCGAGAGCTACGCGGCTATCGGTTTCGTTAAGGAGTTTATCGCGGATTTTGCGGGCAAACGCTGCCGCGTCCTCCTCGTTGAGTTCCTCGCAAGCTCGCTTATATGCCGCTTGCAGTACCTCCATTGTTTCCGCTTTCTGCGCCGCTGCCATTGCCTCCGCCTGTGCGAGTCTTTTATAAATATTCTCTTGCATTGTATGTAGCCTCCATATTCTTAAAATAATTTATCATTTTGAGCCGCTCGTGGTAGGTATCTCCGCGGGCGGCATTTGCAAGCCAGGAAACGAGCAACTCGTGCGCCGTCCCTGGCGCATACTCTCCGCGGCGCTCTTTTGCGTATAGCTTTTTGAGCTTGCGGCGCTGCTTGCTCTGTTTCTTTTTACCCATTTTGCGGATTATCGCGCCCGTATCGGTAACGATAAACCGCCATTGTAGGAGCTTTACTCCCTGGCGCAATGGGTAAAGCGCCGTTTTATCGTTGAGCTGTAAGCCGAGGGCGAATAGGCGCGCCTCGATTTCCTTTTTGCATTGCCGCAAATACTCTTTGTCCTCGTGTACTAAAATAAAGTCGTCCATATATCGGATATAATGCTTTATTCTCAACCGCTCCTTTATGAAATGGTCGAGGTCGTCCAGGACGGCGAGAGCTACAAGCTGCGATACCTGGGAGCCGAGCCCTAACCCGATTTTTCCGAAAGAGTCCACAATTTCACAAGCCCGCTCCGCAATTTGAGTATCTGTAACCCGCTTGCGTATTGCCGCCTTTGCTACGTCGTGCCGTATGCTTTGGAAATAATGCCGTATATCACATTTAAGCACCCAACCGTCGCAACCGTGCGCGATATAATACCGCCGCAAATGTGCGGTCATACGGTTTAGCGTATAGTCTACGCCGCGCCCCTTGAGGCAAGCGCAATTATCTGTTATAAAGGATTTTGTAATCTGTTCATAAAAGCCGTTGTCGCAGAGCGAACGCTGAAATTGTCGGTCTTTTAACCTTGTGGCTACAATGTCCCGACGTTTCGGCTCGTATATCGTGAAATGTTGGTATCGGTCTATTTTGTACGTACCGTTAAGCAGCGTTTGCCGCAAACGATAGGTATTTTTAAGCGCGTTACCCTCATATCCTGCGGTACTATCTTTCCAACGGATATTACGGCAGCTCTCTTTTAAGCCTTTATACAGATTATCAAAGGAAATTACTTGCTCGTATGCCATAAGAAAAGCGGACGCATATAAAAGGACTACCCCGCGAGGTACCTTTGTCGCCCGCAATATTTCCTCCTTTCGGAGTTAGGACGGTCGCTCCTTGTGTGAGCTGTGCTGCTTTGGTCTTTCGACTACTTGAATACTGACTAATCCCACAATCGGGGGCTACGCCGTTACCGTTGTACGCATTGTTGTTGTTCACTTCGCCCGAGGAGTTGACAATGCGCGCGTTGTTCGCGTTGGACGGGTTAGGAGAACGCAACCAAGCGTTACGCGCCGTACCGCAAATATAGCAACCGCCCTATGATTTATTTTTGATATTTTTCTTTATCCGACTTAATCCAGGCTTTCAAGAGGTCGTCGGTTTTGAGTATTAAGCCCGTCCAATACTCTACTTGATTTCCCGATATGTAGCCCGCGTCGTATGCGTCGTCCGCCAGGTCTAAAAGCGCGTCGAGGTGCGCGTGCGCCTTGACTTGCTCCATACGGCGGTATGTGTACTCCTCGTCGTTTGT
>OIWT01001229.1_pt1 | contig 31828 bp, 26 predicted proteins | sample 1587701 | NCBI WGS metagenome assembly OIWT01 (sample SAMEA3888904, study PRJEB22519) | human gut metagenome | biome: human gut; feature: human-associated habitat; material: faeces | place: Denmark | collected 2009 | reverse complement strand
CGTCCGCTAACCGCTTGTTGGCAGGGATCAGGTCAAGGCCGCTGCTGGTATGTAGGACAGCACGATCGAGGTGGAGTTCCAGATCCTCCGGGGAGTCGATTTGGACGAGCAGCAGCTTTGCCAGCGTGTTTTTCTGTTCCCCCGGCGTATAGCCGAGAGCTGCGGTAAGATTGCCCTGGGGGTCATTGTCGATCAGCAGGATCTTTTTATCTTCGGCAGCGAGAGCAGCCGCGAGGTTCAAGGCAGTAGTTGTTTTGCCAACACCGCCTTTGGAATTGGTAATTGAAATGATCTGACATTGTTTCATGCCTATTCCTCCATCTTTGGCATTATAATGTTGTTCCGTTCACAATCACCTACTTTCTCCTATGTAAAGTTGTTCCCATTCAAATTGTCAATGAAGAAAGGGATAACAGCAGAAACACCCTTTACCCTGTTTGTAAAAAAGGAGTTGTCCCATATTGACCTCGTCTGCACCTCACCGGCGCTCCTATTCTACAAGCCCGCAAAGCCTTGCGGCGCAAGGGTTTCTCTCCTGAGTTGTCCCTATTATAACTCACTACCATTCCCTGCACCACGCCGCCGGTCTGCGCAAGAAGCTCCTCGTCCGTCACGCGCAGCAGCAGATTTCGCGTGCTGCCGGAAGGCGAATAGATTTTTTCGATCTCAATATCATACTCGCGTGTTTCATTGCCGGAAACAGTGGCCAGGATCGCCGCCCTGCCGGTCTTGATCTCGTCCTTTTTTGCGATCGGCAGCGCCGCGCCGGTGATCTTTGCCGCGTCCTCTGCCGAGAGCTTGCCGAAAATGCCGCATTCGGTGTTGGCGTAAAGCGTTCCGCTGTCGCGCGTCAGGTCAAAGTCGCCCTTGAGCTCGCCGGGCGAGGCACGCTCGCCTTTTTTCACCGCCTTGACCGAGGCGTCCATGATGCTGCCGTGGTCGAGCGGCAGGAGCTGCCCCGTGTCCACATCCGTGACCCCGTGGCCCAGCGCGCCGAACGTGCCGCTCTGCGGATCAAAGAAGGTCATCGTGCCGATACCCGCCATACTGTCGCGCACCCAGGCGCCGAGGCGGTACTCGCCGTCCTCATCCTTCTCCGGCTCTGCGCTCAGTTCGATCGTGCGGCTGCCGCGCTTGACGGTCAGCGCCGCGGCGTCCTCGCCGTTTTCTGCCAGAAGCTGACGGAATTCCTCAATGGTGTCCAGACTCTGCCCGCCGATGGCGGTGATGACGTCGCCCTCCTTGAGTCCGCAGTCCTTCGCCGGACTTTCCCAATCGGAAAAGCCGACGACGAGCACGCCGTCGGAAAAGAGCTTCACGCCGACGGTCTGTCCGACGGGGATCAGCTCGCTGACCGTCCGGTCCGCCGCCTGCGCAGACGGCATTGCGATCGCGGCGGCGGCAAAAAATCCCAGCAGGATCGCCGCCGCTCGCTTTTTTGTGCGATGCGTTCCATCCATTCTCTCACCCCTTTAAAAAATACGGGCGGACGGCGCGCCCTGTGCGCGCAGCGCGCAGCCGTCCGCCCAACGCCGGAAATTTTTTCTTTCTCATTTCTTTTTCTCTGTCCGGCGCATTTACTTTCTGCGCTTCGGGCAAAATTAAAAGGTGCAAAATTTTGATGCGCTGGCATCGCTTTTTGAAATGGCGCTGTAAATGCGGGCAAAAAAATTCCGCAGACCAAAGTCTGCGGAATTTTGGGAATTGTTTCCATTTAACGCTCGCGGTTGAAAATTTTGAAGATGTCGTCGAACGGATCGGGCTCATCTTCGTGCTTAGCCTCTTCCTCGGCCTTTTCCTTGTCGAAGTCGAGCGGCGCAAGACCGGCAGCGGCGCTCTCGCCGCTCTGCTCGGCAGGCTTCTTATCCTTGTTGAAGTCCAGCGCGCCGGGCGCCTTGTCAAAGCCCGTGGCGATGACGGTGACGCGGATCTCGTCGTCGAGCGTCTCGTCGAACGTCGCGCCGAAGATCGTGAGCGCGTCGGGATGCACGGCCTCCTGCACGAGGGACGCTGCCTGCTCGACCTCGTCGAGGCCGATGTCCATCGAGCCCGTGACGTTGATGAGCACTCCGTGCGCACCGTTGATGGAGGTCTCCAGCAGCGGGGACGAAATGGCCATGCGCGCGGCCTCCTCGGCCTTGTTCTTGCCGGCGGCGCGGCCGACGCCCATGTGGGCAAGGCCTGCATCCTTCATAATGGCGGTCACATCGGCAAAATCGAGGTTGATGAAGCCCGTGTCGCGGATCAGGTCGGAGATGCTCTGCACCGCCTGACGCAGCACGTCGTCCGCGATCTCGAACGCGTTGGCAAAGGTGATCTTCTGGTCGGTCGCGTGCTTGAGGCGCTCGTTCGGGATGATGACGAGCGAGTCGACCTTGGTCTTGAGCTCTTCGATGCCCGCTTCCGCCTGCGTCATGCGGCGGCGGCCTTCAAAACCGAAGGGCTTCGTCACGACGCCGACGGTCAGGATGCCCGCCTCGCGCGCGATCTCGGCAACAATGGGCGCGCCGCCCGTGCCGGTGCCTCCGCCCATGCCGGCGGTGATGAAGACCATATCGGTGTCCTCGAGCGCCTTGGCAATCTGGTTGCGGCTCTCCTCGGCGCTCTTGCGGCCGACCTCAGGGTCGGAGCCCGCGCCCTGACCGTGCGTCAGCTTTTCGCCGATCTGAATTTTATAAGTGGCGGCAGACACGTTGAGCGCCTGCTTATCTGTGTTCACCGCGACAAAGTCGACGCCGCGCGCACCGGTGCGCACCATGCGGTTGACCACGTTGTTGCCGCCGCCGCCAACGCCGATGACCTTGATCTTAACTACGTTTTCAGGACCGGTCTCCAATCCGAATGCCATGTCGGTTCCTCCTGCAATCTGTTGTATGGGCAAGGCACTTGCCGCTGCAAGCGCCACAATATCAGGTATTTGCTATCTTAATCATTGTATTACGGTTTTCCCGCGGGGTCAATAGCAATCGGCCATTTCGGGGAAACTTTTTTACGTCAACTTCCGCCTTTATTCTGGGATGAAGTCAGCCCTGCCGTCGTTCATCAGGTTGATCGTGCCGGTCTGATTGGCTTCAAGCTGCTCCACCACCGTGCGCACATTCCCGAGCTTGTAGGCAATGTCCGCATCCCAGGGCATTTTGACCGTAAAGCGGTCCAAATAGGTAAAGGTGATGGCCGTGCCGTCGCTCAGGTCGATCTCGCCGATCATGGAGAGAAGCTGCTTATCCTCCGCCGTGCGCAGCAGCGTGAGCAGGCGCTCGAATTTATACGAATCCTCGTCCGCAAACGCCGCCATCGCGCCGACCGCGGGCTCGACGAGCGTGCAGCCGGTCACGCGCGCGCAGCCCTCGGGGATCTGCGCCGCGCGCTCCAGAATTTTGCCTTCGTCGCTCATGAGCCATGTGTCGTTTTCGCCCGTCAGCGCAGCGGAGGCCGTGCACTCCGTCACGGTCAGAATGAGCGCGTCGGGGTATTTGCGGTTGATGACAACGGTCTCCACATACGGAAGCGTGTCGAAAATGGATTGTTTGACCTTATATTTGTTCAGCAGCACAAGGTTCTGCTCCTTCTGCACGCCCGCAGCCTCGATGATCTGCTCCTCGGTATAGCGCTCGTTGCCCTCCACCACGATCATATCGATGCGGAAGAACATCGTCAGCGCGCCGAGAAATGCGGCGATCACGACCGCGAGGCACAAAAGTCTCAGCGGGAAAGAGGCTCTTCCCCGCCTGCGCCGTCTGTTTCTTCGCTTTGACGCCATAGTTTTCCTGCCTTTTTCTTCGTTTGCTTATGTACCCGTCTCCCGCCGCACATGCGCGCCCAGCACGCCAAGGTCGCGCTCGATGCTCTCATAGCCGCGGTCGATGTGCTCGATGCGCGAAATGCGCGTGAGTCCGTCGGCCTGCAGGCCCGCAATCACAAGCGCCGCGCCCGCGCGAAGGTCGGTGCACTTGACGCGCGCACCGTGCAGATGCTCTCGTCCTGTGACGACTGCCACGCGCCCCGCGACGCGCACCTCCGCGCCCATGCGCGCCAGCTCGTCGACATGGCGGTAACGGTTTTCAAAAATATTCTCTACAAAAACGGTGCTGCCCGCGCTTTTCAAAAGCGCCGCCATCAGCACCGGCTGCGCGTCCGTCGGAAAGCCCGGATAGGGCGCCGTGCGCACAGGGCGGATGGATCTGAGACTGCCATCACTTTGGAGGAAAACATCGTCCTCCCCGCTTTTGACCGTGCAGCCCGCCTCGCTCAGCGCGCCGGACACAGTCGAAAGCGGCCGCGGGTCGACGCCGCGAAGGCGCACCTCTCCCCCACAGCAGGCCGCGGCGCAGAGATACGTCGCGCCCACGATGCGGTCGGCGATGATGCGGTATTTCCCGCCGTGCAGCGCGCGCTTTCCCTCGACTGTGATGATTGAACCGCCCGCGCCTCGGACGTTGCCGCCCATCGCGTTGATAAAGTTCTGTAAATCGACGATCTCCGGCTCGCGCGCGGCGTTGTAGATCGTCGTCACGCCGTCTGCGCCGCAGGCGCAGAGGAGCGCGTTTTCCGTCGCGCCCACGCTCGGCATGGGTAAGTACACATCGCTCCCGAGAAGCGTTCCGCCGCGGCACTTGAGCTCGCCGCCCGTCTCCCTGATCTCTGCCCCCAAGGCGCTCAGGGCGCTTAAGTGCAGGTCAATGGGACGCGGCCCCAGCTCGCAGCCGCCGGGATAACAGATCGTCGCTTCCTTGCAGCGCGCCAGAATCGCGCCGAGAAAGATGACCGACGAGCGCATCTCTCGCATCAGTGCGTCGGGCACGACCGCGCGGTCCATGCGCGCTGTGTCGACCACGAGCGCACTGTCCTCCCAGTGCGTGCAGCAGCCCAAGTGCCGCAAAATGGCAACGGACGCATCCACGTCCCGCAGCTTCGGGCAATTTTCGATCACGCAGGTGTCCGCGCACAAAAGCGTCGCCGCCAAAATCGGCAGCACACTGTTTTTTGAGCCTTGTATCGTGAGTTCTCCGTACAGGCGCTCCCCGCCCTCTACCAACAGCTCACACATCATGTTCCCTCCCGCAAGCACATTACTTTTCCATCGTATGGCTTTTGCGGAAAATGGGTGACTGCCGGTTTTCACAGGGCAATAGTTAGGCATTTTCAGTATAGCCATTTTGCCGCGGCGCGTCAACTTCTTTTTGTCTTGCTTTCCCGCCCGCTTTGTGGCAAAATGAGACTATTATATTTCTCCCCGAAAGGAGTCTTTTTTCATGAAAAAAACGCTCAAAGTCGCGCTCTATATTCTGTTGGCGCTCGTTCTGATCGTGTTGGCCTACGTCATCTATGTCTTCGCCGCCTACTACCGTGTGGAGGATATGCAGAAGCTTGGCGTTGCGCACTGCGACGCCGCATCTGCCGCACCGATGGAGGGCGCGCCGCAGACCGGCGTCACCTATCGCGTTTCGTCGGCCAACGTAGGCTTCGGCGCGTACAGCGCCGATTACAGCTTCTTCATGGACGGCGGCAAGGAGAGCCGCGCCCGCAGCAGGCAGGCCGTTGATGAGAATATGCGCGGCGAGGTCTCGCTCGTCAAGGACCTTTCGCCCGACTTCGCCCTCTTTCAGGAGGTCGATATCTACGGCACGCGCAGCTGGCACATCGGAGAGGACGCTTATCTCGACGATGTGATGGGGAACAGCGAATTTAACAAGGTATTCGCGCAGAATTACGACAGCCCGTACCTCTTCTATCCTCTTATTAACCCCCACGGCGCGAACCAGTCCGGTATCGTGACGCTCTCACGCCATCCGATCTCTTCCGCCGTGCGCCGCTCGCTGCCGATCGAGACGGGCATCATGAAGCTCGTCGACCTGGACCGCTGCTACTCCGTCAGCCGCGTCCCGATGGAAAACGGCAGGGAGCTGGTGCTCTATAACCTCCACCTTTCGGCCTACACGTCCGACGGCACCATCGCGACCGAGCAGCTTGAAATGCTCTGCGCCGATATGCTGGCGGAATATGAAAACGGCAACTACTGCGTCGCGGGCGGCGACTTCAACAAGGACCTGCTTGGCAATTCTGCCGAGATCTTCGGCGTTGCGGGCGGCGAGAACGACACCTGGGCGCAGCCCATCCCCGAGGGGACGATCCCCGACGGGCTCTCCCTTGTCGTGCCGTTTGACGTCGACCATCCCGTCGCCACCTGCCGCACGGCCAACGAACCCTACAACGAGGAGACGACCTTCCGCGTGACGGTCGACGGCTTCCTTGTCTCCGACAACGTCGAAGCCGTCTCCGTCGACGTCGTCGACGCAGGCTACCGCTACTCCGACCACAATCCTATCTATATGGATTTCATTTTGAAGGCGGAATAAAGCGTCAAAAGTAAAGGAAGCGAGCCTCACGGCTCGCTTCCTTTTTATTCTCTTTCACTTGAGCAGCGTCATCACTGTGTCGTAGATGCGCTTGGTCGCATCGGGGATGCCGAGCGCCGCCATGTTTTGAGACATCGTCTCCATCCGCTGCGGATCGTTCAGGATGCCCGCCGCGGCGGCGAAGAGCTTCTTGCCGTCAAGGCCCTCTTCCGGCAGCACGAGCGCCGCGCCGTGGTCGCCGAGCAGCGCCGCGTTCTTCTCCTGATGGTGGTTCGTCACGTTGGGCGATGGCACCAGAATTGCCGGAACGCCGAGCGCCGTCAGCTCGCTGAGCGTGGACGCGCCCGCGCGGCAGATAACGAGGTCGGCGGCGCGCATGACAGTCGCCATGTCGTAGATGTACTCGCGCACGTCGAGCGCGGGATGCTCGGTGATCTCCAGCCCGTCATCGTGCATCCACTGCTGCATCGGCTTCCAGCAGATCTCGCCGACGCCGTGGATATGGTAAAAGGGCTCCTTCGCGCTCTCAAGCGCCAGAAACTCCGCCATCGCGCGGTTCATCGCGTTCGACCCGAGGCTGCCCCAGAACGAGACGATGAGCTTGCGCCCGTCGTTCATGCCGAGCTTTTCCTTCGCCTGCTGCTTTGTCACTGTGAAAAAGTCGCCGCGCACGGGCGTACCGGTCACGACCACCTTTTCGGGGTGCTTGTAGTGCGCGCGGCAGTCCTCAAAGCCAACCATGATGCGGTCGCAGTGGGGCTCTAACTGCCGCGTCGTCAGCCCCGGCACAATGTTTGACTCGTGCACCGCCGTCGGGATGCCCGCCTTTGCGCCGTAGCGCACGAGTGGATAGCTCGCGTAGCCGCCGGTGCCGACGATCAGGTCGGGGTGAAAATCGTGTAAGATGGCGCTCGCCTCACGCTCGGCGTGGGCGAGATTTTTGAGCGAAACAAGGTTGTGCTTGATCTCCGCAGGCCTGAACGAGCGGTGGAACGATGAAATGTTCACCGTACGGAACGGATAGTCCGTGTGCGCGATCAAATCGCGCTCCAGTCCGCGCTCCGCGCCGACGAATAAGATCTGCGTGCCCGCGTCCTTTTCCCGCATATAGCCCGCGAGCGCGAGCGCGGGGTTGACGTGTCCTGCCGTGCCGCCGCAGGTAAAGATGACCTTCATAGCCGTTTTCTCCTTCCCGCGTCAGCGCATCTGGCGCGAAACGCTCAGTACGATGCCGACCTCGGCCAGCTGCACGGCAAGCGCCGTGCCGCCGTAGCTGAAAAACGGCAGCGAAATACCCGTGTTCGGGATCAGATTCGTCACGACCGCGATGTTCAGAAATACCTGTAAGGCGATCTGCGTCGTCACGCCGACGGCAAGAAGGCTTCCGAAGCGGTCGCGCGCGTGCAGGGCGATCCAGTAGCCGCGGATGACGAGCAGCGCGAACATGACCATGATGATCGTCGCGCCGACAAGGCCGAGCTCCTCGCAGATGATGGCAAAGATGAAGTCGTTGTGCTCTTCGGGCAGGAACAGAAACTTCTGCCGGCTCTTGCCAAGGCCAAGGCCGAACAGACCGCCTGAGCCGATGGAGAGCAGGCTCTGCCGGATCTGATAGCCCTTATCGCGCATCCATTCTTCGTTGAACGGGTCAAGCCAGATGTCGATTCGGCTCGAGTTGTAGGTGATGATGCCGGTCGCAAAGGCGTAGATCACCAGCAGCACCAGCGCAAAGCCGAGACCGACCCAGTAGTTGCGGATACCGCCGACGTACATCATCACCGCGCCGATGCCGAGCAGCAGCACCATACCGGAAAGATGCGGCTCCTTCGCCATCAGCGCCGCAATCACGCCGAGGATGGCAACATAGGGCACGATGCCGTAGCGCAGCGTGGCCATTTTGTCTTTCTTCTTCGAAATGCTGTCGGCAAAATAGAGGATGATGCCGACTTTGGTGATCTCAGACGGCTGGAACTGGATGGGTCCGAGACGGATCCAGCGCTGCGCGCCGTGCGTCAGTCGGCCCGTGCCGATGCCCGGGATCAGAACGAGCACCAGCAGGATGATGGAAAAGATCAGCAGCATCTTCGCCACCGCGCGATAGCGCTCGTAATTGATCTTGCCGACGACGAACATCGCCGTGACGCCGAGGACCGCGAAAATGCCCTGACGGATGAGGTAGTACGCGGGGTTACCCTCTTCATAGTAGGCCGAGGGGAAACTCGCGGAAAACAGCATGATCAGGCCCACGCCCACGAGCGTAAGCACCAGTAGAAGATACGGAAGGTCCAGCGGTCCGCGGCCCGCTTCGCGCGCCGCCGCCTCGATGGCCTTCGCCCGCTCGCGCTGCTCCTGCCGCAGCAGGCGTTCTTCCTTGGTCATGCAGTCTTCCCCCTTTCATACTGATTGCAAACTCGCGCAGAGCGCGAGTTTGCCTCCATTTTGCAACCAAGCGTCGCAGACTTTCGCGCCCGCAGGCGCGAAATATTTTTAATCATTTTTCGCCGCGACCGGTGCGTGGCGAAAAATACTTCTCGCAGAGTGAGTGTCGAGCCGCCAAGGGCAGCGAGGCACAGAGCGCCGCGCATCCCCTCTCATTTTTGAGAAACGGCTTGCCGTTTCTCAAAAATGAAATCTGTTGAGTACTCCGAACAGCGCCGCCAGACAGCACAGCGCACTCACGCTGGTGAACACGGCGACGAGCTTTACTTCGCTCCAGCCGCAGAGCTCAAAGTGGTGGTGCAGCGGCGCCATCTTGAAAAGGCGCTTGCCGTGCGTCGCCTTGAAGTAGATGACCTGCAAAATGTCGGACAGCGTCTCGCAGATGTAGACAAAGCCGACGGGGATCAGCACGAGCGGCATATCGTAGGCAAAGGCGAGCGCCGCCACCGTGCCGCCGAGAAACAGCGAGCCTGTGTCGCCCATGAAGACCTTGGCGGGGTGGAAATTATAGATGAGGAAGCCGAGAATTCCCCCGACGAGCGCCGCAGCATAAATGCCGAGCTGCTCATAGCCCTGCCACCAGATGGCGAGCACGGTGAAAAACAGGCCGACCGGCACCGTCACGCTGCCGGCCAAGCCGTCGATGCCGTCCGTGATGTTGACGGCGTTGACCGTGCCGACGATGACAAACGCCGCAAACACCATGTACACCCACCAGCTCATGACGATCTGCGTGTTGAAAAACGGCACGTAGAGGTTCGGCGTCAGCATGCCCTCAAAGCGCATCAGGCAGAGGAACGCGACCGCCGCGGCGAGCTGGAGCAGGAACTTCTGAATGGCCGTGAGGCCGAGGTTCTGCTTGTGCTTCACCTTTTCAAAGTCGTCTAAAAAGCCGATGCCGCCGAAGATCAGCGCAAAAAAGAAGATGTAGAGGTGCTCAAAGTCCCCCGCCATCATGCCCTTCCAGCCGCAGATCAGGATAGAGACGAAGATGCCGAGGATGAACATTAAGCCGCCCATCGTCGGCGTGCCGGCCTTTCCGGCGTGCCAGGTGGGGCCGTCCTCGCGGATGCTCTGTCCGGCCTTGAGCTTTCTCAGCTCAGGGACCAGAAATTTTCCCGTGATCGCGGAGACCGCGAAGCTCAGTATGCAGGCAATGATGATCTTCATGTTCGTTTTCCTTCGCCGCGTCGGCGGCGTCCTTCCTTTGTACTTGCGCGAACCTCTCGCGCACGACCTCCCTCTCGTCGAGGTGGTATTTTATCGTTCCGATCTCCTGATAGGTCTCGTGCCCCTTGCCGCAGAGGACGACGACGTCGCGCGCTTTCGCCTCGCGCAGAGCAAAGCCGATGGCCTCGCGCCGGTTCTCGATGACGGCGAACGGCGTTCTGCTCTCCAAAATGGCGGGGAGCACATCGCGCAGGATGGTGTAAGGGTCTTCGGTGCGGGGATTGTCGCTCGTGAGGACAACGAAGTCCGAGAGCGCCGCAGCGATGCGGCCCATGCGGGGTCGCTTTGTCTTATCGCGGTCGCCCCCGCAGCCAAAGAGCGCGATGACGCGCCCATCGGCAAAGCCGCAGACCGTGGAGAGAATATTTTTGAGCCCGTCGGGCGTGTGCGCATAGTCAATGATGACGGTGAACGGTGCATCAAGCGGTACGACCTCGCACCGCCCCTTAACGCCGACACATTCCGTCAGCGCTTTTGCCGCGTCGGAAAGCGGCACGCCGAGCGCCTGCACAGCGCAGAGCGCCGCGAGCGCGTTATAGAGCGAAAAGCCGCCGGGGATGCCGATCCTCGTCTCCTCGTGGTCGAAGTCGGTGCAGGCGGTAAAACGCACACAGTCGTTTTCGTAGCGGGCACGCCAGCCGACAAGGTCATTCGTCATGCCCTGCCCGAATGTGATCCGCTCGCTCGTAAAGCGGGCGAGCAAGCGCTCCGTCCACGCATCGTCACCGTTGACGCAGGCGATGTCACACTGGTCGAAAAGCCTCGACTTCGCGTCGCAGTAGGCCTCCATCGTGCCGTGGTAGTCAAGATGATCCTGCGTCAGGTTCGTGAAAACACCGACGCGGAATCGGATTCCTTCTACCCTGCTCTGCATCAGCGCGTGGGACGAGACCTCCATCACGGCATAGGTGCAGCCCGCATCGACCATCTGGGCGAGCAGGCGCTGCACGGTCAGCGCGTCGGGCGTTGTGCGGTCGGTCGGGATGGTCTTGTCGCTGATCAAATTCTGATTCGTGCCGATCAGGCCGACCTTTGCGCCCTTCGTGCGCTCCAAAAGCTGTTTGATAAGATACGTCGTGGTCGTTTTGCCGTTTGTGCCGGTCACGCCGACCACGGTGAGTTTTCCCGCCGGAGTACCATACCATACCGCCGCGCAAAGCGCAAGCGCTTTGTGCGCATCCGGCACTAAGATATAGGGAATTTCCGTCTCCGGCGGATGCTCGCACACGGCGCAGGCCGCGCCGCGCGCTTTGGCTTCGGCGATAAACTCGCCGCCGTCCTCCTTCTCCCCCGGCAGGGCGAAGAAGAGGAATCCCTCTTCTACCTTGCGGGAATCGAGCGCAAGGCCTCTGACTATCAGGTCAGGCGGCGTATGCACCGTTTTGTCTTCTAATGCGGAAATAAGCTCAGATAACTGCGTTTGAAAAATTCCTTTCGGAATTGGGTCTTGCTGTCTTTAGTCGCGCACCGAGCTGTCGCTGAACTGGACGCGCACGACCGTACCGGCCTCGACCTCCGTGCCCGCGGCGATACTCTGCGAGATGGCGCGCACCGTGGACGAGCTTGCGTTCGTCGCGCCGGAAACGCCCATGATGAGCCCCGCGTTCACGATCTTCTGGTTCGCGGTCGCGGCGCTGTCGCCCACGACGTTCGGGACGATGCACTTGTCAGTCGACTTCTCCGCGCCGAGGTAGAGGATGATCTCCGCGCTGTTCGGTACGATCGCGCCGCCTGCGGGCGTCTGGTCGGTGACGGTATCGCCGCTGCCGACGGTGCGGAAGCTGAAGCCGTTCGCGCTCAGGCGCTCGGCCGCCGCGTCCTTGCTGAGGCCGACGACGTTCGGCACAGTCTTATCCGCGCCGACGAGCTCTTCAGCGGTGTAGCTCGGCTCAATGCCGAGATACGGCAGGATCTCGCCCATGACGGAACTCGCCACGGGGGCGACCATGTTACCGCCGGAAACGTAGGTACCGGTCCACTTGCTCGGCTCGTCGAGCGTCAGGAGCATCATCACCTGCGGGTCATCCGCGGGGGCGAAGCACACGAACGAGACGATGACGCCGCCGCCGACCTTATCGGCCGTGCCGGTCTTGCCGCCGATGCGGTAGCCCGCGACCTGACCGTTCTTGCCCGTACCGCTTGTGACCTCATACTCCATGATGTCGCGCACAAGCGCGGACGTCTCCTCGGAGACGACCTGACGGATGGGCGTGGAGTCGTGCTTGGAGACGACGTTGCCGTCCTGGTCGGTGATCTCTTCGACAAGATAGGGCGTATAGAGGTAGCCGCCGTTGACGCAGGCGCACTGCGCCGCCAGCAGCGCGATGGGCGTGACGTTGAAGTTCTGGCCGAAGGCGTAGCACGCCAGCGCCAGCGTCGAATATTTAATTTCGCTGTTGACGAAGCCGCTGGCCTCGCCCGTGGTGTCGACGCCGGTCTTCTCCGTCAGGCCAAAGTCCAGCATGTACTGGTAAAACTTGTCGTTGCCGATGCGAAGGCCGATGTTGATGAACGCGGGGTTGCAGGAGTTGGCGAACGCCTGCGTCAGGTTTTGCTGGCCGTGACCGGGCGCGCGCTTGGAGCAGTTGATGGTCTCGCCCTCGATCTTTACGCTGCCGCTGCAATAGAAGCCCGTGTTCAGGTCGACAACGTTTTCCTCAAGCGCCATCGCGAGCGTCAGTGTTTTGAACGTGGAGCCCGGCTCGTAGGTGTCGTTGATGGCCTTGCTGCGCCACTGCTTGTTGAGAAGGTCTCTCATGTTTTCGAGGACCTGCTCCTCCGTCATGCCGGAGGTCAGAAAGTCGTTGTAGACCGTACCGGGGGAATTCAAGTCGTAGGTCGGCAGCGACGCCATCGCCAGCACCGCGCCGGTGTTGACATCCATGACGATGCCCTCGGCGCCCTTGCCAGTGCCGAAGCGCGCCTCGAGCTCCTGCACACCTTTCTCAAGGTAATACTGGATGGTCGTGTCGAGCGTCGTGTGCAGGTCGCAGCCGTTTTCCGCGTCGAAATACTGGTCGTACTGGTAGAGCACGGAGCGGCCGTCGCGGTCGCGCGCGGTGACGACCATACCGTTCTCGCCGGTCAGCTCGTCGTTGTACGCCGCCTCAAGGCCCATCGCGCCGCCGTTTTCATTGGCAAAGCCGATGACCTGTGAGGCGAGCGTCCCCTTGGGATAGGTCCTCTTGCTCGTCGGACGAATGAAAACGCCCTTCAGGTCGTTTTCATTGATGAATTCCCGCACCTTGTCGGCAAGCTCGTCATCCGCTTTTTTCTTGAGCTCTTCGTACTGCGAGTTCGTTTTCTCCATCTTTTTGAGAATGTCAGCGGGGTCAAGGTTCAGAATTTCAGCAAGGCCGCCCGCGATCAGGTTTTGATCCTGATCGTTTTCGATGATCTCCTTCGGAGAGATGAAAATATCCTCCGCCGAGGCGGACATCGCCAGGATGGTGCCGTTTCGATCGTAGATCGTGCCGCGGCTCGCCTCCACCGTGGTGCGCAGCGTTTGCTGGCGCACAGCGACGGACTGGAGCTCGTCATGCTCGGTGATCTGCCAGTGATAGAGTTTGGTGAAGAGCAGCACAAACGTCAGCACGCCGAACGCGCCCAGAAGCAGCAGCGTTCTTGTCTGAATGATGCGGTTTGCGCGGCGCGCGGATTCGGGCCGTCTTTTCTGGTTCTGGGGGCGTGGTGCCACAGTCGTTCATCCTCCTTAAAAATGGAAAAGGAGTAAGGAAGCTCCTTACTCCTTATGTATAGCTTCGCTCATTTGAAATATTCCACCACTGCGCATACGCCGTTGCCAAGCGACGTGAGCGCCCGCGACAAAACGTTCTGGCTCTTCTGCTGGTAGACGACCACGCTGTCGGGCTCCGACAGGTCGATGTAGTAGACCTGCGAGGCGCTGGGCTTGGCCATACCGGCCGCGGCCGCCGCCTCCTTGATGGTGGTGAGGTCAAAGGTTTTTTCGTAGCGCGTGAGCAGCGCGACATGCTCGTCCTCGAGCGCGGAGATCTCCTTCTGCACGGAGACGACCTGCGCGGAGATTTCCGTCAGCTGTGCGCGGCACATGATCATCAGCGCGACCATTGCGGCCAGCGCCATAAAGCCGCACAGCGTGCCGAGCGAGACCTTTTCGCGTTGACGGCGGACGGGCGCAGCCTTTTTCTGCACCTTCCGCTGCGGGGGACGCATGAATTCCTCGCGCTGACGCTCGTGCTCGCGCTCGTATTCACGCTCGCGGCGCAGCCTGCGCTGGCGCTCTTCGTAGGCGGGATCGTAAGCGAGATTGCCATTGACTCGTCCGCTGTAGCGGCGGTATTTCATGTTCTGCTCTCTGCGGCTGGCCATGGCGATCTCCTTTCTTTTGCGTATTTTCGGCTGTTGTCAGCACTTTTCCGCGACACGCAGCTTGGCGCTGCGGGCACGGGGATTCTCTGCGAGTTCTTCTTCGCCCGAAACGATAGGCTTTCTTGTGATGAGCTTGACCTTTGGCTTTCGTCCGCACACGCACACCGGAAATTCCGGTGGGCAGATGCAGCCCTGTGCAAGCTCCTGTAATTTCTTCTTGACGATGCGGTCTTCGAGCGAGTGGAACGTGATGACCGCGAGCCGTCCGCCCGGTTTCAGATTTTTCTCCGCCGCGTCGAGCATCGGCGGAAGCTCGCCCAGCTCGTCGTTCACGGCAATGCGGATGGCCTGAAAGCTGCGCTTGGCAGGGTGCTGCTTTTCGCGCAGCGCGCTCGCGGGCATGGCCGAACGGATGATATCGGCGAGCTCAAGCGTCGTTTCGATGGGCTTTTGCTCGCGGTGCTGGCAAATTCTCTTCGCGATGGCGGGCGCATAGCGCTCCTCGCCATATTCAAAGAGGATACGGCGCAGCTCTTCATAAGAATAGGTATTCACGACCTCGCGCGCGGTCAGTGCGGCGGATTCGTCCATGCGCATATCGAGCGGCGCGTCCTGCTTGTAGGAAAACCCGCGCTGCGCTTCGTCGAGCTGCGGGGAGGAAACGCCGAGGTCAAACAGCATCCCGTCCACGCCGTGGACGCCCAGCTCGTGCAGCACAGCGTCGAGCGCGCTGAAATTGCTGTGGACGAGCGTGACCTTGTCCAAATAATCGCCGAGGCGGCGGTTTGCCGCTTCGATCGCGGTCTCGTCACGGTCAAGCGCAATGAGACGGCCCGTCGTCAGGCGGCGCACGATCTCGAGCGAATGTCCGGCGCGGCCGAGCGTGCCGTCCACATAGATGCCGTCGGGCTTGATGGCGAGCGCGCCGAGGCACTCGTGCAACAGTACCGGCTTATGGCCGTAGTTCTCTTCCATATCAGAATCCCAGCTCTTCCATCACGGCGGCCAGATTCTCGGGATTGAGCTCCTCGGCCTCGATCTCTGCCCACTTCTCCGCATTCCAGATCTCGGCGCGGTTCGAAACACCGATCACGACCACGTCTTTTTCAAGGTGGGCGTAGGCTCTGAGCTTCTGCGGCAGCACGATGCGCCCCTGCGCGTCGGGCTCGCACTTGGCGGCGTTGGCGAAGAGCGGGCGCATGGCCTTGGTCTTCGTGTAGGGCAGGCTTTCAAACTTTTCGGTGAAGCGCGCCCAGGAGGCGTCGGAATAGATGCTCAGGCAGGAGTCCATGCCCATGGTGACATAAAACGTGTCGCCGAGCTCCTCGCGCAGCTTCGCGGGGATAAAGAGCCGCCCCTTGGCGTCGATCGTGTGCTGATACTGACCCGTCACGGCGGCTGGCCCCCTTTTTCTGTGCATTTTCGCATACAGAGGGCACGAAAGCGCGGCCTTTTCTTCATTTTGGAAAAAGCCGTGCCGCGTCCGATCTGATGCTTATGTGGGAAAGTAAGCCATTTTCATGGTATGATACACCACTTTCCCCCACCCTTGTTTTGAGTATACGAGATTCACATAAAAAATGCAAGCAGAAATTTCCCTGAGATTTCAAGCCTTTTATCGCTTTTTCCTGCAAAAATTCGGCCAGTGCACCGTATTTTTAAAACGCATGTTCTACTTTGATTTTGGTCAAAAAAGGGCCGCCACAATATCTTGTGGCGGCCCTTCATGCTATGCCCAAATATAGATTATGTCTACCGATCATGTCGGTTTTTGTCACTTTTGACAAAATTTTATCCGTTCTGCGTCTGCTTTTCAGCTGACTGTGCCAGCTCCTCGCGGCGCTTCTGCATCTGCTCGGCAGAGGCGGCGCGGAAGCGCACGCGGGACTGCTTGACCTCCTCGAGCGCCATCTGGATGGCCTCCTCGGTGCGGCGCAGCGCATCCTCGGTGTACTCGTTGGCCACGCGGTACATTTCGCGCGAGCGGTCCTCGGCCTTTTTGATGATCTCGTGGCTCTTTTCGCGGGCGATACCGAGCACCTCGGTCTCGGAGACCTTGTTCTTCGCGTCCTGCTCGGCCTGCTGCATCATGCGCTCGACGTCGCGCTTGGCGGCCTTGACATAGTCCTCCTTTGCGCGGATGAGCTCCTGCGCGCGGGAAAGTTCCACCGGGAGCTGGGCGCGAATCTCGTCGAGCAGGTCGAGCGCCTCGTCGCGGTTCAGAATGCACTTGTCGCTCGTCAGCGGCGCGTTCTTCGCGCCGTCGATCATCTCGTAAAGCATATCCAAAAGATGCTGCACATCATTGTTCGCCATGGTCTTCTCTCCATCCTTTCACAAGCTCCGCCGCGCGCAGCGGCATATATTTTTCAAGGTCTTGTCCGTATTTGATCATTTCGCGCACCATCGTGGAGCTGATGTGCTGATACTTCGGCTCCGCGACCAGCAGCACCGTTTCGAGCGCGCCGTCCGACACATCGCGATAGATGAGCGAAAGCTGCTGCTCGGCGTCAAAATCCACGCTGTTGCGCACGCCGCGCACGAGAAACTGCGCGTTTTTTCGCAGCGCGTAGTCGGTCAGAAGTCCGTCGCCGAGCTCAGCTTCCACATTGGGGAACTCCTCGACGCTCGCGCGCATGAGCGCGAGCTTCTGCTCGTCGGTGAACATCGGGTGCGTCTTCGTCCCGTTCGGCACGATGGACACATACACGCGGTCAAAGAGCTTCGATGCGCGCGCGATAATGTCCTGATGCCCGATCGTCACAGGGTCAAACGAGCCGGGAAACACTGCGATTCTCATGTCTCTTCCTCCACCGCGCGGTGATAGATGCTCACCTTGATCTTGCCGTAGCGGTACTCGCGATACAGTCCGTACGGCGCGGGAAGCTCGGGAAGCGTCTGGTTCTGCGGACTTTCCGCGACCATTATACCATGGGGTGATAAAATGTCAAACTGCGCGATCTTTTCCATCGCCTGCTCCAAAAGTCCGCTTTCGTACGGCGGATCGAGGAAGATGATGTCGAACCTCCCGCTCTGCGTGCCGAGCGCGGCGAGCGAATCACCGCAGATGACCTGCGCGTTTTCTTCCAGATGGCACAGCGCGAGATTTTCGCGCACGAGCTTGACCGCGTCTGCACGCTTGTCAACAAAAAGCGCGCTTTTTGCCCCACGCGAAAGCGCCTCGATGCCGAGCTGCCCCGTGCCCGCAAAAAGATCGAGCACGCGCGCATCCTCCACGTCGAACTGGATACAATTAAAAATACTTTCCTTGACCTTGTCGGTCGTCGGGCGGGTCTCCATGCCCTTGAGCTCGCCCAGCCGCCGTCCGCGCGCCGAGCCTGTGATAACTCTCATGTTTATCCCTCCGCAGCGCCCAAAGCGGGCGCAATGAACTCGTTAGTTTCCATAATACGTGAATTTCCGTTTATTTTCAATAGAGTCCTTGACATTTTCCCGCATTTTACGCAAAATATTTTCTCTTGTTATTCTGCACCGCTTCGTATATAATGATATAGTCATATCATATCGACCAGGGAGAAAGGAGTATCTTCCATGATCAGGCTACAAACCGAAAAGGGCGAAGTCAGCATTTCCGACGCCGCCCTGTCTAATATCACCGGCGCCGCGGCCACGAGCTGCTTTGGCGTCAAGGGCATGGCCTACCGCTCGATGACCGACGGGCTCGTCCATCTGCTGCGCCGCGAGGCGATGAGCAAGGGCGTGCGCATCATCCCCCACGAAGAAGGGGACATTTCCATCGAGCTGCACATCGTTGTGGAGCACGGCGTGAACATCGCCGCCGTCTGCCGCTCCATCATCAATCAGGTGCGCTATATGGTCAGCGAAAACACCGGCGCAAGCATCCGCAGCATCGACGTTTGCGTCGACAGCATGAATATGTAAAAACCGAGGAGGACATCATCCTATGCACGATACCATCAATGGTGCCATGTTCAAGGAGATGCTGCTCTTCGGCACCGTCTCTATCGCACAGGCACAGCAAGCTATCAATGATTTGAATGTATTCCCCGTTCCCGACGGCGACACGGGCACGAACATGAGTCTTACCATCCAGACCGCGGCGCAGGAGCTCAAGAAGATCGAGCCCGCGACGGTCGATCAGGCCGCCTCTGTCACGGCGTCCGCGCTGCTGCGCGGCGCGCGCGGCAACTCCGGCGTCATTCTGTCGCTTCTCTTCCGCGGCATCTCCAAGGAGCTCAAGGGCTGCAAGGTGGCCGACGGCGCGGCGTTTGCCGCCGCGCTTCAGGAGGGCGTCGCCGCGGCGTATAACGCCGTGATGAAGCCCGCCGAGGGCACGATCCTGACCGTTTCGCGTCTCGCTGCCGAGCGCGCCGTGAACGCGGCCGAGGAGCACAACAGCGTCGAGTACGTCATCGAGCAGGCCATCGCCCAGGGCGAGATCACGCTCGCGCAGACGACTGACATGAACCCCGTTCTCAAAAAGGCCGGCGTCGTCGACGCGGGCGGCAAGGGCTTCCTGCTGATTCTCGGCGGTATGCTCAGCGCCCTGCGCGGCGAGGAGCGCCCCGAGCTCACCGAAGAGAATGCACAGGAGAAGGCCGATTTTGCCATGCTCAACGAAGAGGACATCACCTTCACGTTCGACACCGTGTTCATCGTCCGCAAGAGCGGACGCAGCATTGAGCCGTTCCGCCGCTTCCTCGACGGCATCGGCGATTCGCTCGTCATCGGCGAGGACGACGAGGCTTTCAAAGTCCACGTTCACACCGACATTCCTGGCGAGGCGCTGACCGAGGCGCAGAAGTACGGCACGCTCGAGCTCGCGAAAATCGAGAACATGCGCACGCAGGCCCAGCAGCTTGCCGCGGGCGGCAAGGCCCAGTCCACCGACGACCTTGAGGCCATCGAGCAGGAGCTCGAAGCCGCCGAGCACGAAAATGCCGGTGAAGCCGAGCCCGAAAAGGACTTTGGCTTCCTCGCGGTCTGCGCGGGTGAGGGCCTTGCGAACGTCTTCACCGACCTTGGCGCCGACGGCGTCATCAGCGGCGGACAAACTATGAATCCCTCGACCGAGAGCATCCTCAAGGAGATCAAAAAGGTCCCCGCGCACACCGTTTTCGTGCTGCCGAACAACAAGAACATCATCATGGCCGCACAGCAGTGCATCGGCCTGACGGAGAAGACCGTCGTGGTCATCCCAACCGCCTCCATCCCGCAGGGCGTGAGCGCGATGATGGCCGTCGATCCCGACATGAGCGATGCAGACGCCATCGCCAAGGCGATGACGGACGCCGCGCAGTGCGTCTCCACCGCGCAGATCACCTACGCCGCGCGCAATTCCGATTTTGACGGCTTCGACATCCACGAGGGCGATTATCTGGCACTTCTGGACGGCAAGCTGCTCGGCACCGACCGCGACGTCTCCGCGCTGCTCGACGGGCTCTCCGACGAGGCAGCGTCCCGCGAAGCGGAGTTCATCACCGTCTTCTACGGCGAGGATGTGAATGAAGAGGACGCGCGCAAGGCGTGCGACGCCTTCACCCGCAAGTGCCCGGATGCCGAGGTCAATCTGATCTGCGGCGGCCAGCCGGTCTATTACTATATCATCTCGATCGAATGACCCAAGCACAGCAAAGCGGAGCAGGATTTCTCCTGCTCCGCTTTTTTCTGCCCGTCAGACGTTCATCTTCTGCCCGAGGAGCTTCATCAAGAGCTCTGCGTGGCGGTATTCGTCTTCGCTCATCGCCGCAAACAGCTTGCTGAGGCACAGGTCCAGTGTCTCCTCTCCCGCGCGGGCGTAATTGTAGCCCGCACAGGCCTCCGCATGGTAGAGGCTGCGCAGCAGCGCGCAGAGGTCGCACGTATCCGGCTGCTCCACGCACACGCGCGGGCAGTATGCCTTGCCGGTGATTAAGTAGATCGCGGTAGCCAGATCGCGCGCGTGGCGCTTCTCGTCCTCGCTCAGCGCGCGGAAGGCTCGCGCCATCTCGCGCCGCGGCGTGCACGAGGAGAGATACGCGTACACCTGCGCGTCGCCAAGTTCCTCGCGCAGAAAGCCCTGCAGCACCTCGACCGATACGCTTGCCTCGCTGCCCATGCAGCAAGGGTTCGCCTCCGCGCCCGGGAGCGTGAGCTCGCTATCCTGTGCGCTCATCTGTGTGTTTGCATTGTCCGCCATCGGGTACGGGTCCTCCCCCGGCGCGACGCGCTTCCACACCTCGCGGCATGCTTCATAGTCGCAGGCGCAGGGCTTTTTTATTTCCGTCATGTTCTTCTTCCCCTTTCCGGAACGGTTCTCGTCTCTATCCTATGCGTGCATTTTTCAGGCGTGCAGAGCCGATATTTCCCTATTTCCCGCAGGGAAAAAGAAAATCTTGAAAATCGCACCTCTCTCGTTGATTTTTTCCATTTTTTCTGGTAAACTACATTTGTTTTGTATTTTTGTGCATTTTGTTGCATTTGCAACTTTTCATTCTCTGCCATCCGGTCCATACTAAAGACAAGCAATGGCAGTTTCTGTAAGGAGGTCTTCTTTTCATGCTGGAACTGAAGCACATCACCTATACCGTCTCCACCCCTGAGGGAGAGCAGACGATCTTAAACGACATTTCCATCGACATTCCTGACCGCAAGCTCATCGTCTTCACCGGCCCCAACGGCGGCGGCAAGACGACGCTCGCCAAGGTCATCATGGGCCTTGTCACGCCGACGGGCGGCCAGATCCTCTTCAACGGTCAGGACATCACGCACCTTGGCATCACCGAGCGTGCGAAACTCGGCATCAGCTACGGCTTTCAGCAGCCGCCGCGCTTCAAGGGCATCACGGTGCGCGACCTTCTGACCATCGCCTCGGGCGATGCAAACCTCAGCAAGGACAAGTGCTGCAAGTACCTCACGCAGGTAGGCCTCTGCGCCAACGACTATCTCGACCGCGAGGTCGACGTCTCCCTCTCCGGCGGCGAGGTCAAGCGCATCGAGATCGCAACGCTCCTTGCCCGCGGCAGCGAGCTGATGATCTTCGACGAGCCTGAGGCCGGCATCGACCTGTGGAGCTTCGCCCGCCTGACTGAGACGTTCGAGCAGCTGCGCCAGCGCGAGCTTGCGACGATGATCATCATCTCGCATCAGGAGCGCATCATCCAGCTCGCCGACGAGATCGTCGTCGTGGGCGGCGGCGAGCTCAAGCACCGCGGCAGCACAGAAGAAATTTTCCCGCTCATCATGGCGGACACGCTGGGCTCCTGCCCGGTGCTGAACAAGTAAGGAGGTAGTACACAATATGATCACCGAAATCGACGCTTCCCTGCTTGAAAAGATCGCCGACCTGACGGGCAAGCCCGTCGGCGCGTTCAACATTCGAAAGGACAGCGGATGCGAGGCGCGCCAGTCCACCGAGCACATCGCCATCGACCCGCAGCCCGAGGGCAAAAGCGGCATCATCATCCGCATCAAGGACGGTACGAAGGGCGAGCAGTGCCACATCCCCGTCATCATCAGCAAGAGCGGCGTGACCGAAATGGTCTACAATGACTTCTACGTCGGCGAAAACTGCGACGTCGACATCGTCGCAGGCTGCGGTATCCACAACTCCGGCTGCAACGAGAGCCGCCATGACGGCATCCACACCTTCTACATTGGCAAAAACTCCCACGTGCGCTACTCGGAAAAGCACTACGGCGAGGGCGACGGCAGCGGCACGCGCGTGATGAACCCCACCACGATCGTCTACCTTGACGAGGGCGCGAGCATCCAGATGGAGACCGTGCAGATCCGCGGCATCGACTCCACCGTGCGCAAGACGAAGATCGTCTGCGGCAAGGACGCCGAGGCTGTCGTCACGGAGCGCCTGCTCACCCACGGCAAGCAGCACGCCGAGAGCGACATGGAGATCGAACTCAACGGTGAAGATGCGCGCGGCCGCATCATTTCCCGCTCCGTCGCGCAGGATGAATCGCAGCAGGTCTTCCACCCCGTGGTCGTCGGCAACAGCAGGTGCTTCGGCCATGTGCAGTGCGACTCGATCATCATGGGCAAGGCCAAGATCGAATCCATTCCCGCCATCACGGCGAATTCGACCGACGCACAGCTCATCCACGAGGCCGCCATCGGCAAGATCGCGGGCGACCAGCTCTTAAAGCTCCAGACGCTGGGGCTGACCGAGGAAGAGGCCGAGGACACGATCCTAAAGGGCTTTTTGGCGTAACATTTTATTGCATGAAAAAGGGAGGGGCCGCGCCCCTCCCTTTTCTATGATCGCGGGCATTAGAACCAGCCTTTTTCCATAGTAGCCCCCGCAAGCAGGAATATGATGCCGAACGGAAGAAAAATTGCTGCAAGAATGGGACTCGACGGAATGGCGGGCAGAAGCTTTTCCGCTTCGAGACACAGAAGGCCAATACCGCTGGAAATCGCGCCAATAATGAGCGTCGGCTTTGTCAGTCCGTATTTCTGAAATATGCCATACCACGGCGCTGTAATGTCAAACTTCTCAAAGGGCGCTGCACCGGTGCGGAGCATTTCTCTCTCATAAACGGTCCGCATGAATTGTCCGTCCCGCAGAACGCGGAAGAAAAGCGCAAGAGGCCCGATGCATGCGCTGACCGCAGCCTTAACTATGAAGTAAAATATCCATCCGATAACAGGAAGAATCAGAAACACCCGTGGGGTAAACTCGGTCAGCTTATACCAGCCAAAAGGCATACAGGCAAGAAACAGCGCGGACATCAGTACGCGGGCCGGCGGAATCTCAGGCGCATAAGCAGCGGCAATGACGACCAGAGACAGGAGCGCCAATACCGCAAAGAGCAGGCACGCTTTTTCGAGATTTCCTTTGATATGGAGCGCCTTTGAGACTGCGCATTCGGAACAGAGCGGCTTTGTATAGTACGACGCGCATTCCTTACAAAGTCCTCTGCCGCATTCCATGCAGGCAGCGACCGCATCGCGGTCAGGGTGATGGTAGCATTTCATGATTTGCTTCTCCTTCTATTTATTTTTCACCCAATTCCCCTCCGGAGAGAATTCCCCTCCGGAGGGTGGGCGAAAAACAAAAACGCCGTGCAGGACATAAGCCTACACAGCGTAAGAAGGTTCAACTTCCTGATGCATCACAAGCACTCGGGCAAAATACGAAAACTCCCCTTTACAAGAAAGGCCGGAATGTCGTATAATAACCCTTGCGGTGCGACCGTAAGGTCATTGTGTAGGTGGTAGTGACACCTGCGCAGGCATATGGGTGTTGGCGCACCCATATGCCGCCGCATTTTTGTTTTTCAATTGAATTATAGCAATATTCTCCATCGCTTTCAAGTCATTTTGCAAAAAAAGTGCAAAAGAAGCCCGACGCTTTTTGCGCAGCAAAGCCCTGACGGAGGGCGAATTCACTTCGCCCGAGCATTTTAATTTCCTGCCGGAATCCAAAAAAGAGGTCACAACTTACGTTGTGACCTCTTTTTTGGAGCGGGCGACGAGGCTCGAACTCGCTACCTCCACCTTGGCAAGGTGGCGCTCTACCAGATGAGCTACGCCCGCGGAACATTGACGATAATAGCAGATTCTTTCGCGTTTGTCAAGCCGTATTTTTCATTTTTCCGCAGATTTTGGTTCTGCCGCCTTGCAAATGCGGAAAAGCTATGATAAACTGCTTATTTGTATTGACAAACACCGTATGCAAGGAGACGACACTATGGCCACGCTTCACGAAGAGATCTCACGCCGCAGGACCTTTGCCATCATTTCTCACCCCGACGCCGGTAAGACCACGCTGACCGAAAAGTTCCTGCTCTACGGCGGAGCCATCGCGCAGGCCGGTGAGGTCAAGGGCAAGCGCGCGCGGGCCGCGACCTCCGACTGGATGGAGATCGAAAAGCAGCGCGGCATCTCCGTGACCTCTTCCGTCATGCAGTTCCAGCACGGCGGCTACTGCATCAACATTCTCGACACCCCGGGCCATCAGGACTTCTCCGAGGATACCTACCGCACGCTCATGGCGGCGGACAGCGCGGTCATGGTCATCGACGGCGCGAAGGGCGTCGAGCCGCAGACGCGCAAGCTGTTTCGCGTCTGCGCCCTGCGCCATATCCCCATCTTCACCTTCATCAACAAGATGGACCGCGAAACGCGCGACCCGCTCGAGCTGTGCGAGGAGGTCGAGCGCGAGCTTGGCATCGACACCTACGCCGTCAACTGGCCCATCGGCTGCGGCAAGGAATTTCAGGGCGTTTACGACCGCGAGAAGCAGTGCATCATCCACTTCACCGACGCGGGCCACGCGAAGAAGGCCGGCGTGACCGAGATCGCGCTGGACGATCCCGCGCTGGTCGAGCTCATCGGGCAGAAACGGCGCGACAACCTCGCCGACGAGATCGAGCTGCTCGGCGCGGGGCGCGAGTTCGACCTCGACGCCGTGCGAAACGGCACGCTCTCGCCCGTGTTCTTCGGCAGCGCGCTGACGAACTTCGGCGTGGAGCCGTTCCTGGAGGGCTTTCTGCGCATGACCACCGCGCCCCTCTCGCGCGAGAGCGACGCGGGCGTGATCGACGCGTTCTCCCCCGACTTCTCCGCCTTCGTGTTCAAGATCCAGGCGAACATGAACAAGGCGCACCGCGACCGTCTGGCGTTCATGCGCATCTGCTCGGGCAAGTTCGAGCGCGACGCGGAGTATTACCATGTGCAGGGCAACAAGAAGATGCGCCTTTCTCAGCCGCAGACCATGATGGCGAGCGAGCGTGAGATCGTGCAGGAGGCCTACGCCGGCGACATCATCGGTGTGTTCGATCCCGGCATCTTCTCCATCGGCGACACCATCACCGTGCCGGGCAAGAAGTTCCGCTTCGGCGGCATCCCGACCTTCGAGCCGGAGCACTTCATGTCCGTCAGTCCCAAGGACACGATGAAGCGCAAGCAGTTCGTCAAGGGCATCGAGCAGATCGCGCAGGAGGGCGCCATCCAGATCTTCAAAATGCCGGACTCCGGCTTCGAGGACGTCGTGGTCGGCGTGGTCGGTACGCTGCAATTCGACGTGTTTGAGTACCGCATGAAAAGCGAGTACGGCGTGGAGCTGCGCATGAGCGCGCTGCCCTACGAGCACCTGCGGCTCATCGCGGAATGTCCCGGCGACCCCAAGGACCTGATGTTCTGCACCGGCTCGAAGCTGCTCGAGGATTTCAAGGGCCGCAAGCTCATCGCCTTCGGCGGCGAATGGAGCGTCGGCTTCCTCACCAAGCACAACCCCGGTCTCGTGCTCGACGACTGGCTGACGGTATCCAAATAAGCATGAAAAAAGGACGGCTCGCGCCGTCCTTTTCTTATGTAATTCCGTGCGTCCCGTGTTACGCGCCCACGAGATAGATGCCCGCAAGGCAGACGAGAACGCCGAGGCCCTGACGCAGCGTGATGGTCTCGTGATAAAGCAGCAGGCCCACGGCAAGCAGTACGCAGGCAAGCGTGATGTTTGCGATCAGAGAACCGACACTGACCTTCCAGCCTGCGCGGTAGAGACAGATATTTCCGAACTCCAATCCCACAACGGCTATGCCGAGAACCCAAGCCGTCCAGTTTGTTTTGCCCAACTCACCGGCAAGTCCGCGCGCACCGGTCAGATAAAACATGACGATGGACAGCACTGCGCCCACACCGTAGGTGATTGCAAGCGAGGCAAAGGCGTTCGCGTTCTCCGGCGTAGACTTTGCGCAAATGTGATAAAAGGTGTTTGCGCCGACGACAATAAGAATCGGCCAAATCATACTCCACATGAGCTTTTTCCCCTTTTCTTTTTATTTGAGCGTGATTTCTACGATGCCCGGCTCGTCCGTGTCCGGATAAAAGCTGACCTGCCACGGCGCGGCGAGCATACCGGCATCTCTTCCGCCGTCCTTCTCCTCCTGCACGTCGCGGACCATCTGCTCCACGCCCGCGCGGTCGGTGGAAAAGTAGCTCACGCGCACCACCAAGCGGTCCGCGCCCTCCGCCGCCGCGGCGCGCAGCAGGTCGGGGATCGCCTCGGTGCTGGTGGCGTTGATGATGCTCTCCTGCTCCTCCGCCGTGCGGCGGTAGCCGAAGCTGAGCGAAAGCTCGTAGAAGCCGCGCTCGTCCGTGCCGGCATAGGTGATGTAATCGAGCAGATAGGCGCCGAGGTCCGTTTCCTGCTGCACCTCGTTGCAGGCCTCCGCGGCCAGCTCGGCGTATTCCGCGTCGCTGCCGAAATAGCAGCGCACCACGCCGCGCTCCGCGTGATTTGCGACCAGCATCAAGATCGCGTTCACCGCATCCTGATAGCTGTCGGCGCGCAGAGTGTCCTTATCGCCGTTTTCCCAGTAGCCGGCGCTGTGCGGCGTGACCGACGACCACTCGCGCTCGAGCAGCCCGCCGCCGCAGCCGCTGAGCAGAAGGCACAGCGCCGCGCAGAGAAGCAGTATTCTCTTTTTCACGGCGCTCCCTCCCCGCTGCTTTTAGTAGCCAAGGTCCTCGTTTACGAGCACGACCTCCATATCGCTGCCCATCATCGCGCCCCAGAGCACGGTGAGCGCACGGCAGATGCGGCCTGGACTCTTGCAGTCGTAGCAATGGTCAGCCTTGACTGCGCAGGGCGTCTTTGCGTGGAGACGCTGCGCGTTCTTCGGCGCGGCGATATTGCGGGCGCGCCAGAGCGCCTCGTCGTAGGTGGGCGCGAGCTTATTTTTGCCCACGACGATCCAGACCTTTTTGTGGCCGTAGATCGCCGAAGCCACACGGTTGCCCGCGCCGTCGATGTTGATGATCTCGCCCGTCTCGGCGATGCCGTTGGCCGAGAGCAGATAATGCTCGCTGCCCGCCGCCTGCGCGCGCAGCGAGGCGGCGTCCCCGCCCTCCGGCAGATGCCAATGGCTGAACACCGTGTTGTGCCCGCTGAGCAGGGCGTACAGCCCCAGCTCCTCGAGCGTGATACTGCCGCCGAAGCCGACGGTCGCACCGTCGATCTGCGAGTTGAGGTATTCGGCGGCCTCCTTTGCCGTCTCAAAGCTCGAGACCTTAAAGCCGCGCGCGGTCAGCGCCTTTGTCACATTCGTAAAGTCCATGACATTGCTTCCTTTCTTTTTCTTGCCCCCTCCGCGCGGCGGCGCGGGAGAGCGGTTTATCTTTACAGCCCGTCGGGCTTATATTCGCCGAAGCCCTCGCCGAGCACCTCGCGCGCGTCGCAGACGATGAAGAAGGCGGTCGGGTCGATCTCGTTCACCAGCCGCTTGACCGCCACGATCTCGCGGCGGCGGACGGCGCAGAGCAGTACGGGCTTGTCGTTGTGCGTATAGGCTCCCTCGGCGGTCAGGCGGGTGACGCCCATATCGCGTGCAAGCAGCTCGTGCGTGATTTTCTCCTGCTCGTTGGAGATGATGTAGGCGAGCTTCGCGGCGCTGCCGCCGTAGACCACCATATCCATCACCTTGGTGGAGATATAGAGTGCGATGCCGCCGTAGAGCGCGTTTTCCAGGCTGCGGAACACCGCGGCATAGAACACGATGATCGTCAGGTCGATGGCAAGGCAGAGCGTGCCGATGGAGAGGCCCGGGATCTTCGCCTTCAGCAGCCACGCGCCCAGCTCCGTGCCGCCGGTGGTCGCCTCCTCGCGCAGCAGCCAGCCGAGCGACACGCCCACGAGCACGCCGCCGTAGATGCAGCCGAGGAGCTTATCCATCGGCTGAAAGGTATAGACGGCGTTGATGAGGTCGATGAAGATCGAGTTCACCGCCACGGCGAAGAACGAGCGCACCAGAAAGCGCTTGCCGAAGCGCTTGAGGCTCATCAGGAAGAGCGGCGCGTTGAGCACGATGACGGTAACGCCGACCGGCAGCGCGGGCACAAAGAAGTTGATGACCTGCGCGATACCGGTGAAGCCGCCGAGCGTCAACTCGTTCGGCGCGTAGAACCAGTCGAAGGCCAGCGCCATGAGCGCGCAGCCGAGCGTGATGGAAACATACTGTTTGAGCAGCTTCAAGCAATGACTTCCTTTCTCAATCCATCAGGGAGATCTGTTTTTCGTCGCTGTCCTCCGCCTTTAAGAGCGCGCCGACCGCAGGGAGACTGCGGGCGCGGTAGCGGGCGAGGTTGGCGATGCCGGTCGCCTCGGCGAGGCAGGCGTAGTCGAGCGTAAATTTCTTTTTGAGCGTCAGCACCGCGACGCCCTGCGTCGCGCGCGTGGTCTTGCTCCCCAGCAGCGCGGTGGAGAACACCAGCACGCGCGGCTCGGTGGAGTAGACCGCCAGCTCGCAGTCCTCGCGCAGGCACAGCGCCGTGCGCAGCGGAGACTTATCCGAGTACGCGCCGGTGAGCTTGCGGCGGTTCGAGGTCGTCCGGTAGGCGGACAGCTCCACCTTGGCGGCCTTGCCGTTTTCAAAGAAGAAGAGCATCCAGCCGCGGTAATCGCCGGGCAGCACCATATAGACGACGCTCTCGCCCTCGTCCATGCCGAGCTTTGCGGGCAGATAGTCGCCGAGCGCGGACGCCTTGGTGTCGTCGAAGTCCGAAAGGCGGGATTTGTAGACCTGGCACCTGTCGGTGAAGAACATCACCTCGGCGGCGTTGGAGGTCTCAAAGCTCTGCGCGAGCGCGTCGCCCTCCTTATACTTCTGCTCCGCGTTCATGCGCAGCGAGGCGGGCGTGATCTTCTTGAAGTAGCCCTCGCGGGAGAGGAATACGGACACGGCGTAATCGTCCACCGTGGTCTCCTCGGTGTATTCCTCGACCTCGTGGCCGTAGACGATGCCGGTGCGGCGCGGCTCGGCGTACTTTTTGCGCACGTCCTCCAGCTCGGTGACGATGATCTTCTTCACGCGCGCGGGGCGGGCGAGAATATCCTCCAGATCCTCGATCTCGTCCTGCAGGGCGCTCGTCTCCTCCACGCGCTTGAGGATATATTCCTTGTTGATGTTGCGCAGCTTGATCTCCGCGACATACTCCGCCTGCACCTGGTCGATGCCGAAGCCGATCATCAGGTTCGGCACCACGTCGGCCTCGGCCTCCGTCTCGCGGATGATCCGGATCGCCTTGTCGATGTCGAGCAGGATGCGCTTGAGACCCTTCAAAAGGTGCAGCTTGTCCTTCTTTTTGCTCATGACGAAGTAGACGCGGCGGCGGACGCATTCCGTGCGCCACGCGCACCACTCGTCGAGCAGCTCGCGCACGCCCATCACGCGCGGCATTCCGGCGATGAGCACGTTGAAGTTGCAGGACATGGTATCCTGCAGCGTCGTGGACTTCATCAGCTTCTGCATGAGCTTGTCGGGATCGGTGCCGCGCTTGAGGTCGATGGTCAGCTTGAGGCCGTTGAGGTCGGTCTCGTCGCGCATATCGGTGATCTCCTTGACCTTGCCTGCCTTGATGAGCTCGGCGACCTTGTCCATGATGGCCTCGGTCGTGGTGGTGTAGGGGATCTCATAGACCTCGATGAGGTTTTCCTTTTTGTCGTAGCGCCAGCGGGCGCGGACCTTCACGCCGCCGCGGCCCGTGCTGTAAATTTCGCGCAGGGCGTCGACGTCGCAGATGACCTCGCCGCCGGTCGGGAAATCGGGCGCAAGCAGCGTCTCTGTCAGGTCGCAGTCGGGATTCTTGAGGTAGGCGATCGTCGTGTCGCACACCTCGCCGAGGTTGAAGCCGCACAGCTGGCTCGCCATGCCGACGGCAATGCCCTGATTGGCGCTCACGAGGATGTTCGGGAAGGTCGTCGGCAGCAGCGCCGGCTCCTTCATGGTGTTGTCGTAGTTGTCGATGAAATCGACGGTATCGGAGTCGATGTCGCGGAACAGCTCGGCGCAGATGGCGGAGAGCTTTGCCTCCGTGTAGCGGCTCGCCGCCCACGCCATGTCGCGCGAGTAGACCTTACCGAAGTTGCCCTTGGAGTCCACGAACGGGTGCAGCAGCGCACCGTAGCCCTTGGAAAGGCGAACCATCGTGTCATAGATGGCGGCGTCGCCGTGGGGATTGAGCCGCATGGTCTGACCGACGATGTTCGCGCTCTTCGTGCGCGCGCCGTTCAGCAGTCCCATCTTATACATGGTATAGAGGAGCTTGCGGTGGCTGGGCTTGAAGCCGTCGATCTCCGGAATGGCGCGCGAGACGATGACCGACATCGCGTAGGGCATATAGTTCGTCTCCAGCGTATCGGTGATGCGCTGCTCGACCACGTCCGCGCGCAGGCCGAGGACGTTGGGATTTGCGCGGTGCTGGGCGGTGGTTTCCTTCTTTTCGTTCTTCTTCATGGTGTCCCTCGAACGTTCACATATTCTGTCATTATGGATTATATCAGCTTTTCCGCACGCCGTCAATGCGTGGGCGCGGCGCAAAGCGTCGTCTGTTCTTTGCCGCATTGCACAAAAGGGGCAAACGTCTTTCGTGTTTCTTGGCTAAAATCCCATCTTGCTTTTTCCTCTCCCGTCCTGTATCATTTGCAAAAGAAACAAACGAGGGAGGACACAGCCATGACGCAGTATGTGTACAAAAAGAAATTCCTTCCTGCTGGTGTTTCTATTTTTATCAGCACCGTTTTTGTTGATAATGATATTGTTTCCTTTGACCGGTAATTTTTTACCGGTCTCTTTTTTTGCCCGCGCGGGGCGCTGAGTCGTTTGGTCAAATAGGAACATACATCAAAATCAGAAGAAAGAGGGAAAATCACATGAAGAAAGAACTCGGACACGAAGCCATCTACGACGCCCGTCAGCTGGGCACCCCCAGAATGCTGGTGCTGGGATTGCAGCACATGTTCGCCATGTTTGGCGCGACGGTGCTCGTCCCCATCCTCGTGCAGGGCTACGGCCTGCCGCTCTCCATCCAGACCACTCTGCTCTTCGCCGGCCTCGGCACGCTCCTCTTCCACGTCTGCACCAAGATGAAGGTCCCCGCGTTCCTCGGCTCCTCGTTCGCCTACCTCGGCGGCTTCGAGACCGTCGCCAAGCTGGACGCCGGCAAATACGCCGGTATGAGCGGCGATGAAAAGCTCGCCTACGCACTCGGCGGCATCGTGATCGCGGGTCTTCTCTACCTCGTGCTCGCGCTGCTGTTCAAAATGCTCGGCGCGAAGAAGGTCATGCGCTACTTCCCGCCCATCGTCACCGGCCCCATGATCATCATGATCGGTCTGAACCTCTCCGGCTCCGCGATCAACAATGCCGCGACCTGCTGGTGGCTCGCGCTCATCGCCATGGCGATCATCGTCGTCGCCAACATCTGGGGCAAGGGCATGGTCAAGATCATCCCCATCCTCCTCGGCGTAGTCGGCAGCTACCTCGTCGCGCTCATCGCCACCGCCTGCGGCGCGCAGCTGCCTGACGCGAACGGCGTGATGCAGCCGCTCGTCAACTTCGCCTCCGTCAGCAAGGCGAACCTGATCGGCCTGCAGCAGTTCGTCATCGCCAAGTTCGACGTCTCCGCCATCCTCGTCATGGCCCCCATCGCCATCGCCGCCATGATGGAGCACATCGGCGACGTCTCCGCCATCTCCT
>OIWT01001226.1_pt1 | contig 31872 bp, 28 predicted proteins | sample 1587701 | NCBI WGS metagenome assembly OIWT01 (sample SAMEA3888904, study PRJEB22519) | human gut metagenome | biome: human gut; feature: human-associated habitat; material: faeces | place: Denmark | collected 2009 | reverse complement strand
TGATAGAGAAGATATCCTCGATAGGCATAAGGAATGGTTTCTCGTTCTCACGAACAGGAAGCGGAATGTATGTATCAACAGCGTCCATAAGTTCCATTACCTTTTCTTCCCACTTAGGCTCTCCGTTAAGAGCACCAAGAGCTGAACCGCGGATAACAGGAGCGTTGTCACCGTCGAAGTCGTATTTATTAAGAAGGTCACGAACCTCCATCTCTACGAGCTCAAGCATCTCCTCATCTTCAACAAGGTCAACCTTGTTAAGGAAAACTACCATCTTAGGTACGTTAACCTGCTTTGCAAGAAGAACGTGCTCGTTAGTCTGAGGCATAGGACCATCAGTAGCAGCAACTACGAGGATAGCACCATCCATCTGAGCGGCACCAGTAACCATGTTCTTCACATAGTCGGCGTGACCTGGACAATCGACATGCGCATAGTGACGATTAGCGGTCTGATACTCAACGTGTGCGGTGTTAATGGTAATACCACGCTCTTTCTCTTCAGGAGCATTATCGATCTGATCGAAAGACTTAGCTTCGCTCAAACCTTTTTCTGCCAAAACCTTAGTGATGGCAGCGGTAAGAGTCGTCTTACCGTGGTCAACATGGCCAATTGTACCAATGTTAACATGAGGTTTCTCCCTCTTAAATACTTCTTTTGCCATAATATTATGTTTAAAGTTTTATCAAAAAATCAATTACACTTTACAATACACAAAAAGAGCCGATGATGGGAATTGAACTCATGACCTCATCCTTACCAAGGATGCGCTCTACCCCTGAGCTACATCGGCAATCTTTAGAGCGGGGTAGGAGAATCGAACTCCCATTTCCAGCTTGGAAGGCTGGCATAATAGCCATTATACGAACCCCGCATGGAGGATTTACTCCTTTTATGGTGGGCAAGGATGGATTCGAACCACCGAAGGTATAACCAGCAGATTTACAGTCTGCCCCATTTGGCCACTCTGGTACTTGCCCTTATATTACTGATGAGCCGATGGAGGGATTCGAACCCACGACCCCGAGATTACAAATCACGTGCTCTGGCCATCTGAGCTACATCGGCAATGCCTATTTCAAAGTTCCCAACGCACTTTGGGACTGCAAAGATAGGAATTATTTCTTATCTTCAAAACAAATTTTCAATCTTTTTTCGATGCCGTCTCTGTCCAGGCCGCACTCGTGCAGCTGCACCGATTGTCTTGCCTGCGGGGTGAACCTGTCGGGCACTCCCAGTCCCTCGGCTCTGGCACTGTAGCCACCGCTTTCGAGGAATTCGCACACGGCCCCGAATAGCCCGCCCTTCAGGCTGCCGTCCTCGGCTGTGATGATGTGTCGGTACTTCGTGGCGATCTTGTCCAGCAGTTCTTCGTCCAGAGGCTTCACATATCTGAAATTGTAGACTCCGACCCTGCCCGGGAAGCTCGCGGCCGCCTCCACCGCCCTGTTGACTACCGGGCCCGTGCAGATCAGCGCCACCTCGCTGCCTTCCATGAGGGTCTCGGCCTTGCCGACCGGCAATTCTTCAAACTCCTCATCTTCCCAGCGGACGCCTTCACCCATCCCCCTCGGATACCTTATTATAAAAGGACCGGCGGTCTGTTTCCAGGCGGTGTACATGAGCATCTTGAGTTCCCTCTCGTCTTTAGGGGCGCTTATGACGGTGTCCGGCACGCAGCGGAATGCCGCTATGTCGAGCACACCGTGGTGCGTGGCGCCGTCCTCGCCCACGAGCCCGGCCCTGTCCAGGCACAGCACAACGGGCAGCTTCTGGAGGGCGACATCATGCACTATCTGGTCGTATGCCCTCTGGGCGAAGGAAGAGTAGATGTTGCAGAACGGTTTGAGCCCTCCGGCCGCGAGTCCGGCCGAGAATGTCACCGCGTGCTCTTCCTCTATCCCGACATCGAAGAACTGTTCCGGCCTCTCGGCGGCCAGCAGGTTCATCCCGCAGCCACGGGCCATTGCCGGGGTCACTCCCACGACCTTGGGATCCATCCCGGCGAGGTCGAGCAGCACTTTCCCGAAGACGTCCTGATACCTTGCTTTCAGATGCGGGGACGGCAGGAGTTCACCGGTGGCGGCGTTGAACTTGCCCGGAGCGTGCCATACCACAGGGTCCGCTTCCGCCGGGGCGAAGCCTTTGCCCTTTACGGTCAGGCAGTGCAGGATGCGCGGGCCCCCGATGTCTTTGAGTTTCTGCAGGGTGTCCACTACATCCTCGATATCATTGCCGTCTATCGGGCCGAAATAGCGGAATCCAAGGGATTCGAAGAGGTCTCCTCCCGATTTCTTGACGAACCAGGACTTGAGGCTCCGGACCCAGCGCTGCAGGAAGTGCCTGAAGCCGTGGTCGCCGAGGAAATCCCACACCCTGGCTTTGAAGCGGTTGTACGAACTGCTCGTGGAGATTTTGAGCAGGTATTCGTGCATCGCGCCTATGTTGTTGTCAATCGACTGGTTGTTGTCGTTGAGCAGTACGAGCAGGTCGGCCCTGCTTGCTCCGGCGTTGTTCAGGCCCTCGAAGGCCAGTCCACCCGTCATCGCCCCGTCCCCGATCAGCGCTATGGCCTTGCGGTGCAGGTGCTGGATCTTGGCTGCCTGTGCGAATCCCAGCGCCGCTGAGATGGAGGTGGAGGAGTGCCCGGCGCCGAAGCAGTCGTATTCGCTTTCGTCACGTCTCGGGAAGCCCCCGATACCGCCTTCGCAGCGCAGCGTGCCGAATGCGTTCCTGCGTCCGGTGAGCAGCTTGTGCGCGTACGCCTGGTGTCCGACATCGAAGACGAACTTGTCTTCAGGGGTGTCGAAGACATAGTGTACCCCGACTATCAGCTCCACAGCTCCGAGGCTGGAAGCGAGATGGCCGGGGTGCTCCGCGCAGGTGTTGATTATGCAGTCCCGTATCTCAGAGCACAACTGCTTGAGCTGCTGGATGCTGAAGCCCCGGATGTCTGAGGGGGACGATATGCTGTCGAGAAGTTCGTACATTACTTGCCGCTCGGTTTGTCAAGAGCAAGCTCGGGGTGCCTGCGGGACGAGCCCGACAGCGCGAGGGCCACTATGACGGCCAGCACTCCAAGCGCTATGAAAATGTACTCTGCCCGGGAAGCCGCTTCCACGCCGCTGAAACTCTTGAAAATCCTCCCGACGAACACCGGCACGAGCAGCATGCCCATGTTCTGGACCCAGTATATGAGGGAGTAGGCGGTGCCGAGGTTGCGCTCCGGGACAATCTTGGGCACTGACGGCCACATTGCCGAAGGCACCAGTGAATACCCCGTGCCGAGTATCGCGATGGAGAAGTATCCCCAGAACGGAACGCCCTGCGGGGCGAACCTGAGAAGCAGGTGCGCGAGCAGGACCATCCCCGCGCCGGTGATCATCCACAACGTCGCCTTCCCGACCTTGTCCACAAGGGCGCCGAAGAGGGGAGTGAAGACAACGGTGAAGAAAGGTATCATGGTGATCACCCATTTCGCGTTGTCCACATCCATCCCGAAGCGCGGGATCACTATGGCTGTCCCGAACTTCTTGAACGAGATGATGCAGCAGTAGAAGAAGACGCAGAGCAGGGAAATCATTATGAAGCGCGGATTCGCCAGGAGTTTGAGCAGGTCGGAGAACTTGAACTTGTCCTCGTCCCTGACGCTGCCCCTTCCGCTCTGTATGCCGTGCTGCCTGTCGAAGCGGGCGTCCATCGCCACGAACACCGCCCATAGAAGTACACCTATAAATATAAGGCATAGTCCCAGCATCGCCGGCCGGGCGGTCTCAGAGAGGGTGTAGATTTCTCCCTCCGCCTTGCGGGCGACCAGTACGGGGGCGAGGATGAACGCTGCCGCAGTGCCGAGCCTTGCTACGGCGACCTGTGCCCCCATGGCGAAGGCCACATTGCGGCCCTTGAACCACTTGGCGATGGAGCGCGTCACGGCGACTCCGGCAATCTCGCTGCCGAGTCCGAACAGCATGCAGCCGATGTACGCTATGAGCAGGGACGTCGCAGGGGCGAACCCGGAACGCAGGGCGAACAGCACCAGACCGGCGCCGAGGGCCATCAGGCCCACGAACACGGAGCCGATTACCCGGACGCCGAAGATGTCAAGCAGGATGCCGCAGACAATCAGCCCGCCGCAGACGCACAGGAAACTGTATCCGCCTGCATAGAAGCCGTAGTCTGCGCTGTTCCAGCCGAGTTCAAGGCATTCCGGGTGCTGGAAGATCTGCGAGAGCGTCGAGAACATGTCGTCGAAGAAGTACGACGCGAACATCGGCACCATCAGGCAGATGAGCGCAATCCAGCAGGCGGTGTTGCCGCCGCCGTTTCCCCCTGTTCTGAGAGCCATTTCTATTCCTGTATATTAGGGAGTTCGAGTCCGTAGCCCTTCTTCTTGTCCTCGGCCTTCAGGTAGATGCTGAGCACGAAGGCGAGAATGCCGAAGCTTGAGAACACGATCATCGGCACCAGGTAGCCTCCCGTCGACTGTAGCAGGGAGCCTATCAGCTTAGGCACGAGGCACAGGCCGATGTTCTGCACCCAGAAGATGAGGCAGTATGCGCTTCCGAGAATCTTCTCGTCGATGATCTTAGGCACTGACGGCCACAGGGCCGCAGGCACGAGAGAGAAGCTGACGCCGAGCACCACGATGAGCGTGAGGGCGAGAGCCTTCGACGGGAACATCGGGAGCAGGAAGGCGAAAGACAGGTGGCAGGCAATCATGATGACGGCTCCCACCATCAGCATCGACGCGCCCTTGCCCTTGCGGTCGAGGAAGATGCCGAGCAGCGGAGTGAGCAGCATGGCCAGGATAGGGAAGCAGCTGAACAGGCGGCTGGCTTCAGTGGCATCCACCCCGAGGGTCACTTCAAGCATGTTCGGAGCGTAGCGCTGGAACGGGAAGATCGCACTGTAGTAGAGCACGCAAAGCAGGGCCACGAGCCAGAACATCTTGCTCTGGAATATCTTGCCGAGATCCGAGATGTGGAACTCGTCCTCCGGCGACTTCTCGTCGGTGGCGAGTCCGGCGGCGACGAGCTGTTTGTCGAACTTGCTGTCCATCACCGAGAACACGATGAAATTGATGAGTCCTACGCAGAGCAGGCAGCCGCAGAAGAGCATCGAAGCCACCACGGTGTCGCCAGGTCCGATGATGCCGTCAGCGTTGCCGAAGCGGTCGGCGATGATAGGGGAAATCCACATCACGGCGAACACGCCGAGACGGGCGATGGCCATCTCGAGTCCCATGGCGAGAGCCATTTCCTTGCCCTTGAACCACTTGGCGATAGCCTTGGAGACGGTCGTACCGGCCATCTCGCATCCGCAGCCGAAGACCATGAATCCGAGGCAGGCCATCTTCGCGCTGCCCGGCAGGGCTGTCCACCAGGAGTCGAGCCATCCGCAGAAGGCCGTGGTCTGGAACCAGTCGCTCACGCCGATCAGCTTGATGCCGGCGCCCGCCACCATCAGCGAGGCGGACAGGATGCCGGTGAAGCGCACGCCCATCTTGTCGAGTATGATGCCTGCGAGTATGAGGAAGCCGAACACGTTGAGTATGTACTCGGACGAGGCGTATGTGCCGAAGGCGTCGCTGTCCCATCCGCGCTGGGTCTCAACCAGAGACTTGAGAGGGGAGAGCACATCCACGAACATGTACGCGAAGAACATCATCAGGGCGATGAGCACCAGGGCGGCCCATCTTGCTGCCGGATAGTCGTTGAGCAGCCTCTTTATCTTTTCTGCCATAATGTTTGGGTTTTAGAATGGAAGGTCGTCTGCCGGGTCATCGGCAACCGCAGGAGCCGCCTGCTGTACTGGTTGAGGAGCCGCCTGCTGCGAAGGTCTCGGGTATTGCTGCTGATATGAAGGCTGCTGCGGCTGGTATCCGGCCTGCGGACCTGCGCCGTATTGAGGGCCTCCCGGCTGATATCCGCCGCCATTGTCGGAAGCGTCCCTGCGTCCGAGCAGCTGGAGATTGTCAACGTTGATTTCTGTCGTATATCTCTTGGCCCCGCTCTGGTCGGTCCAGGATCTTGTCCTGAGCCTGCCTTCTATATAGAGTTGGGTGCCTTTCTTGACGAAGCGTTCAACTATGTCGGCGGGCTGTCCCCAGGCCACTATGTTGTGCCACTCGGTGTTCTCCCGGGTCTCTCCGCTACGGTCTCTGAACCGCTCCGTCGTCGCCAGCGTGAAGGTGGCGACTTTCCTTCCCTGCCCTCCCTGGGCGTTTCCTTCAAGGTAACGCACTTCCGGGTCTTTCCCGACGTTACCGATAAGCATTACTTTATTCAGTGACATATAAACAAAATTTATCCTGCAAGATAGAGTTTTTTTCGTTAAAAACGATGGTTTTTTTGGCTATCTTTCGGACGTGAAAAAGAGGGTTATCGCTTTGACGGGGTTTATGGGATGCGGCAAGAGCAGCGTGGGACGCGAGCTTGCCGCGCTGACGGACGCGCACTTCGCGGACCTGGATTCCGTCATAGTGAAGCGCGAGGGACGCCGCATACCAGAGATATTCGCATCCGGCGGTGAGGAGGTGTTCCGCAAGGCGGAACTTGAGGCGCTTGAGGCGTTTCTGGACAAGGCCGAGTCGATATGGAAGCCTTCGGTGCTTTCTCTTGGGGGAGGCACTTTCTGCTTTCCGGCTTCCAGAAGTGTCCTTCTGGAGAGGGCGGAGTGCGTCTACCTCAAGGCTTCGCTGGAGGACATACGCTCACATGTAGGTGCCAATGACGCTTCCCGCCCGCTATTCAAGGATGCGGACAGGCTCTTCGCCGTCAGGGAACCGATATATTCCCTTGCCCCGCTGACGGTGGACACGTCCGGGAAGTCTGTCCGGGAAGTGGCCGAGCAGATCAGAGATATACTTTTCGCATAGCCTCGATGTCCGGGGCTTCTCCGCTCATTATGCCGTAGCCGAGAACGGCCTGCCTGAGGTGCCATGCGGTCCCCGGAATGTAGCCCTTGTGCCCGGAGAGGCAGGGATCCTTGTAGTTGGCCTCTATGAGGGTTTCGCAGTCGAGTTTGTCGATGCCTTCCACCGCCCTCGGGAGGGTGTAGATGATGACATCGGCCTTGACTCCTGACGCTATGCCGTCGTGACGGTAGAGCGTTGTGTCAAATCCGAGGTCTTCCGCCGCCGCGAGCGCGGCCTTGCCTGCTCCTCCGAATCCTATGACGGCGGCGCTCCCTTTCTCCAGCGGCTCCAGAAGCGCCTTGACTCCCATGTAGTCTGAGTTCCACGCCTTCACGCCTTCCGGGGTGCGCAGGCAGAGGTTGGTCGCCCCGACTCTTTCGCATTCGGGACTTTTCCAGTCGGCCATCCGGAATGCGTCCCCCTTGAACGGGGCGGTGACATTGATGGCCCGGTACTCTTTCAGAAAACGGCTCCAGGCCTCGTTGAAGTCCGGAGTCTCGATGAGGTCGTAGCGGTATTTGCCGTTGTAGGCTGCGGTGAAAAGCTTTGGGCTGAGGGAGTGGGCTATAGGGCACCCGATGAGACCGAATTTATCCATTTTGTCGTTGTCTTACTGATTCATACAAGAGGATGGCGGCGGAGACGGAGACGTTGAGCGAATCGACCCTGCCGCGCATGGGTATCATTATGTGAGCGTCCGCGGCTTCGCGCCACTGCCGGCTGAGTCCTGTGGATTCCGTGCCCATCACGATGGCTGTGGGACCTCGCATGTCGCAGTCGTAGTAGGCAGAGGAGTCCTGGAGCTGCGCGGTGAGTATCTGGATCCCGCGCTCTTTGAGGTAGGCGAGGGCTTCCTGGCTGCTGCAGGCGGCGCACTGCACCGTGAATGCGGCTCCGAGGGAGGCCCGTATGAGGTTGGGGTTGTACAGGTCGGCTTTGGGGTCGCAGATGATGAGGGCGTCCACCCCGGCGGCGTCGCAGGTCCTGAGCACCGCGCCTATGTTGCCCGGCTTCTCGACGCTTTCGAGCACCGCCACAAGAGGGTTCTCGCCAAGGGCGAGGTCGTCGAGCCTGCGCTCAGAGGAGCGGATCTCGGCTATTATGCCCTCCGTGCCTTCCCGACAGGCTATCTTGGCATAAAGCTCCCTGCCCACTTCGCAGATGCGGCATTCGGGCAGGCTTATCTCTCCGCTTATCTCCGGGCAGATGAATATGGTGTCCGGCTGGTATCCGGCATCGAGGCAGCGTTCCAGTTCGCGCCGGCCCTCCACCACGAATAAAGAACTTTCGCGCCGCTCAGAGGCTTTCTGCTGCAGCGCGATGAGTTTCTTTATCTTCGGATTGGAAGCGGATGTGAGGAGCTCTCTCACTGCTTGTCTTCTTTCTTGAGGGTCTTCTCCGGCTTCATCTGAGGGAAGAAGAGCACGTCCTGGATGGTGGTCTGTCCCGTCATGAACATCGTCAGGCGGTCGATTCCCAGGCCGAGGCCGCAGGTCGGAGGCATGCCGTACTCGAGTGCGCGCACGAAGTCAAGGTCTATGTACATGGCTTCGTCGTCGCCGTTGCTCTTGAGCCGGGCCTGCTCCTCGAATCTCTGGAGCTGGTCGATAGGGTCGTTGAGCTCGGAGTAGGCGTTGGCCAGCTCCTTGCCGCAGACGAAGAGTTCGAAACGCTCGGTGAGTTCCGGATTGTCGCGGTGGCGTTTGCTCAGAGGGGACATCTCGACCGGGTAGTCGGTCACGAATGTCGGCTGGACGAGCTTGTCCTCGCAGTATTCGCTGAAGATGGCGTCGATGAGCTTGCCCTTGCCCATGGATGGCTCGACTTTGACGTTGAGCTCGGCGCAGGTCTTGCGGAGCGCGTCCTCGTCCATCCCGCTGATGTCCACGCCGGCGTATTCCCGGATGGCTTCAAGCATAGGGAGACGGCGGTAACTTCCCCCGAAATCGACGTCGTTGCCGCCAATCTTGACGAGGGTGGTGCCGTTGACCGCTTCGGCCACCTTGGCGAGCATCTTCTCGATGAACTTCATCATCCAGATGTAGTCCTTGTAGGCTACATAAATCTCCATGCAGGTGAACTCCGGGTTGTGCGTCTTGTCCATGCCCTCGTTGCGGAAGTCCTTGGCGAACTCATAGACGCCGCTGTATCCGCCCACAATCAGCCTCTTGAGATAGAGCTCATTGGCTACTCGCAGATAGAGTGGGATGTCCAGTGCGTTGTGGTGGGTGATGAACGGACGCGCGCTCGCTCCTCCCGGGATGCTCTGCAGGATCGGGGTCTCCACTTCAAGGCAGCCCGCCTCGTTGAAGTACTGTCTCATCGTGGCGATGATCTTCGCCCTCTTGACGAATACCTCCCTGACCTGCGGGTTGACTATGAGGTCCACATATCTCTGGCGATAGCGGAGCTCCGGGTCCGTGAAGGCGTCGAACACCTGTCCGTCCTGTTCCTTGACGATAGGGAGCACCTTGAGGGACTTGCTCAGCAGGGTGAGCTCCTTGGCGTGCACGCTGAGCTGGCCTGTCTGTGTGATGAAGGCGAAGCCCCTGATGCCGATGACGTCGCCTATGTCGAGCAGCTTTTTCCAGACGGTGTTGTACATCGTCTTGTCCTCGCCCGGGCAGATTTCGTCACGCTTGACATAAACCTGGATCCTGCCGGTGCTGTCCTGCAGCTCGCCGAAGGAGGCGGCGCCCATTATGCGGCGGCTCATGAGCCTGCCGGCTATGCATACTTCCTGATAATTGCCCTTCTCCGGGTCGTATCCGGCCGTGATTTCAGCGGCCGTGGCGTTGACCGGGTATTCGGCTGCCGGATAAGGCTCTATCCCCAGCTCTCTGAGCTTGGAAAGAGACTCCCTGCGCAAAAGTTCCTGTTCACTATATTCCATACTGCAAAAGTACTATAAAAATTCCGAAATAAATGATTAACTTTGTTGAGATATGGCTAAGGACTGCAAGTGGATCATCAGGGAGCCGGCCGACCGGGCCAAGGTCGAGCGGCTCGCCGCCGAAGTGGGCATCGACAGGGTGCTGGCCGATTTGCTTGTGCAGCGTGGCATAGAGACTTTCGGGGAGGCCCGTTCGTTTTTCCGTCCCAGCCTTGACAATCTCCATGACCCCTTCCTGATGAAGGACATGGACACTGCGGTGGAGCGCCTTCACAGGGCTGTCGTTTCCGGGGAGAAGATTCTGGTCTACGGTGACTATGATGTGGACGGGACCACTGCCGTGGCTCTCGTGTATTCGTTCCTGCGCCGCTTCACTTCCGCCGTGGATTTCTATATCCCGGACCGTTATGATGAGGGCTACGGGGTGTCTTTCAAGGGCATAGACTGGGCCGCCGACAACGGTTTCAGCCTCCTGATAACCCTGGATTGCGGCATCAAGGCCATCGACAAGGTGGAGTACGCCGCCGCGAAGGGCGTGGATGTCATCATCTGCGACCATCATCTCCCCGAGGCCGAGATCCCGAGGGCGGTGGCCGTGCTGGACCCGAAGCGCGAAGACTGCCGCTACCCGTTCGACGACCTGTCTGGTTGCGGGGTCGGTTTCAAGCTTGTGCAGGCTTACTCCCAGAGGTACGGGGTTCCGTTCGAGAGCCTTGTGCCGCTCCTCGACCTTCTGGTCGTGAGCATAGCTTCCGACCTTGTCACCATGGTGGGGGAGAACAGGATTCTGGCCCATTTCGGGCTCAAGCAGCTCAATGAGAACCCTTGCCGGGGCCTCCTGGCGATGGTGTCCCTGTCCAACCTGGAGCCGGGGCATATAACGGTGGACGACATCGTGTTCAAGATAGGCCCGAGAATCAACGCCGCCGGGCGCATGGAGTCCGGACGCATGGCGGTGGAGCTCCTGACGGCCGCGGACGCCGCCACGGCGATGGCAATAGGCCGGCAGATCAACGAGAGCAACAACGAGCGCAAGAACATCGACAGGGAGATCACCCAGGAGGCGCTTGAGATGGTACAGTCCGGCAGATGCCTGAGCAATGCCAACGCTACCATAGTATATAATCCCAAGTGGAACAAGGGAGTGGTCGGAATCGTGGCTTCACGGCTCGTGGAGGCGTATTACCGGCCGACCGTGGTGCTGACCAAGTCCAACGGCTTCGTCACCGGCTCCGCCAGGAGCATCTCGGGATTCGACCTGTACAAGGCCATCGACAGCTGCTCCGACCTCCTGGAGAACTTCGGCGGCCACATGTACGCCGCTGGCCTCACGCTGAAGGAAGAGAACCTTGAGGAGTTCTCGCGCCGCATGGACAGTTTCGTGGAGAAGCACATAGTCAAGGAGATGATGACTCCGGTGGTGGAGGTTGACGCCAAACTCGACTTCGCCCAGATCAACCCGAAGTTCTTCCGCATACTCAAGCAGTTCCAGCCGTTCGGCCCGGGCAACCACAATCCCGTGTTCGAGACGGAGAATGTCTATGATGCGGGGACGGGACGCAAGGTCGGTGCCGGTGGCGTGCACATGAAGCTGGACCTGATCCAGGAGTCGCAGCCATATCACCAGATCCCGTCCATCGCCTTCAACATGGCGGATTTCTATGACTACATCAAGGACGGCAATCCTTTCGATGTCTGCTACACCATAGTCGAGAACTACTATCGGGGCAATTCCTCCATCCAGCTGCGCATAAGGGACCTGCGTGAGCGGGAGGACAGCTGCGGGATATGAGCCGCGGCATTTCCATGGACACAAGTAGCTTTTGCATAAGCTGAATTTGCTTTTACAAAAGTCCCCGAAGGCCTTCTTATTGATTATACCCAAAAAACTTATGATATGAATAGATTCGCGGCTGTTTTTCTGTTGGGGGTGATTGCTTTGCCTTCTTGCCATCGGAACCCGATAATGGCAGAACTTGAAGATATCGAGTCGTATATTCAACCAAGGCCAGATAGTGCCCTGGCGGCTATGAGGTCCATTGATACTACGGGCCTGAATACTGGAGAACTGCGTGCGAAATACTCCCTTCTTCATGCAATGGCATTGGACAAGAACTATATTGATGCCACGGATATCGGTATCCTCGAGCCGGCATTGAAATACTATAGGGGAAGTGGAAACGAGAGGATGATGGTAAACTACTATGCAGGGCGAATCTATGAGAATGCACAAGACTATCCCGAAGCGTTGGTTCATTTTAATCTGGCACTTGATGATGTGTCTTCGCAGGATTATTTGTACCAAGGTCTTATCTGTGCCTCTCTGGCGGATATCTACCATAAGTCATATAGTTTTGCCGATGAGTTGCGCTATAAGAAGAAATCGCTGGAGTATTTTGAAGCGCTTAATGATCCTGAGTACATCGACCTTGGAATTTATGGACTGGCCAATGCTTGGCATAATAACCGCGACTTCAACAAAGCGGACAGTCTCTATCGGAGTGTCTGTGCTCATGGGGATACCCTTCGTCCGCTTGCTGTTTCTGCCAGAATTGCCATGGCTGATAATGCCATTAAATCTGGAGAGTTTGATCCGGAGGAGGTCTTGCAATTGTATAAGACTGCGCTTGACAATTCAGGAGTAATGGCTCTTGAAGACTATTATGAATATGCTTATCTGCTTACAAGGCTAAAAAGATATAAGGAGTCCGAGAAACTGCTGGAACAGTTGTCTTCTTATCCTGCTACGTATTCCTCAAAGTGGTGGTGTTATAAAATTGAAAAGGATAAAGGCAATATTGAAAAAGCAGAATTATTATTGGAGGAAAGCATTCAATTGCAGAATCTTCTTGTCAGGGATAAGATAGCTCAATCCGTTTTTAAAACTCAATCGGATTACTTCAGACACGCCATGCTCTCTACACGGCAGGAGAAAACGATCCTGCGCCAGAGGTACATTCTGGCAATCATGATTCTGGTCATTGTATCAGCCATTATAACACTCCTTTTCATTAGAAAGAAAAGTTTAATTTCCATGGAAAATGACCGGTTGTTGCTTGCCATGGACGAGTCAGAGAAAATGTTGGGTATCATGAAACTTGATTTTGAGAATAAGTATTCTGTGATCAAGGAGGAAAGTGCGGTTCAGAAAAGGAAAGTGATGGAGTTACAGAAGATGTATGCCGGCCTATATCAGAGGCAGTTCTCGGAAATCGGGAAACATTATGATGCTTCATTCAATTGCAATCCGGACAAAGCGTCACAGAGAATCACGAAACAAGTTGCAGCAGAAATCAATCTTATCCTTTCCGAGATATCGGTTCAATACCGTAATCAGTCGAAATTTGAGGGTAGGATCAACAGGGATGCTGACAACATCATAGCCAAGATTCGCAAGGATTATCCGAGGTATTCGGAAGATGATATTCGACTTATTTGTTATATTGTTGCCGGGTTTGATGCGACTACAATATCTGTGCTGATGAATATAACCAGCGAGAATGCGAGAGTGAAGAAACATCGTATCCGAGGACGATTGCTGCGCAATTCCGGAGAAAACGCCGAGTTGTACAGGATTTGGTTTGAGTGAAAGCGTTACAGTGCCGGATGGCAGGGATAATGTGCTATCAATGAATCAGTTGTGAAGTAGGCGTTGCTTTTGGTGAGAGGATGGATATGGCAAAAGCAATTGAAAATCAGCGTTGCACAGCAGTGCATATAGCCAAGAATGTAACGCTAAAAATCGCAAAAACCGGACAGGGAACAGCTTTGCCAGTTAAATTTGTCGGAACTCAATTTTTTTGTTATGAGAAAAGTATGCTCTTCTATCATGTTCTGTCTGGCAATGGTGTTACTTGCCAACGCTCACGGAAACCCCGTCGGGGCCAAAGAGTGGGTTACCGATATAATCATCGTACGCGATGCGCCGCCGTCGACAAAACCTCGTGTGCCAGAAAAGGAACCTCTTAGCTTCTACGGCTATGTGGCTGGCCCGATGAATTCGCTTGTGCTTTCTTCCAACAAAACGGTTGATGCTGATGTGTGTCTTGAAAATCTGACTTCAGGGGATCATGCTGAGCACACTATTTCAATAACCACAAATCCAGTATTCATAGACATGATGGGATCAGGAAGTTATCATCTTACTATATCCCTTTCGGCTGGGGATACTTATTCTGGCTATTTTGATTTATAGTTCACCGGTGACATCCTATGAGAGAATCAATAAAATATTTTGTTGCGGTGCTGTCTTGCATGTTTTTGGCGGTACCTGCTATCTGTCAGGATAGCATTTCGTATTCATATGATTCGGCAGGGAACCGCATAGCGCGAGTCGCATCCGCAGCGAACATTGCCTCCACAATTGAAACGTCCCATGGGTTTCCCAAAGCTACGACAGAGGGTGTAAATGTGCCGTCAAAGATCATTCATGTCGCAGGAAATGTCGGGCAATCAAACCACATGCGAGTTTATTCATACAAACTGTCTCAACAGGGGCCGGATGGCCGTGTCGTGGATAATGTGGCACGAACTAAGTCAGGCGCCTCGAAAGAGCATCTTAATCAGTTCACGGTGAGTTGTACATTATTACGAGGGCAAAATGATGAAATACGATAGACTTTTTATCCGAGCGGTCATTTTAGCTGTATGTCTGTTGCATCATGATGCCGGTAGAGTCTCTGCGCAGGTGACGTCCCCTCGCGTCAGGGTTGACAGCACCCTGACGCAGTCCCCTGACGGCGGCGTCTCCGTTGAATATTATGCGGAGCCTTTCGATTTCGGACCCATATCCCATCCCGCCCCGTCGCAGCGCCGGCCTTTGGTTTTCTCCGAAGAGGACAAGCAGGACTTCCATGAGAGGCGCAGGGCCGAAAGGGAAGCTGGAGACAAGGTGCGGAGGGGCGCCCCGCGCAAGTCGGCCTCTCCGGATCTTTCCGGCTATGCTGTTGGGGAGATTCCGATGCGGGAGGGGATGACGCCTTCCGGCGCCAGGACTTATCTGATCCCTATAACTACGGCTTCTTGGCTCAAACTCACACCTTCTGTTGCCATAGGCTATAATAGCCAGGCTGGGGAGGGTTGGGCCGGTTACGGATGGGACATCCAGGGCATCCCGTCGATCACCCTCATGAGCAAGAACATGTATTACCATTCGACGGCTGAGGGGGCGGACGTGAACGACAAGGATGCCGTCTTCGCCCTAGACGGGGTTCCGCTCGTGAGAAACACCCAGTCCGCGACGATGGGCGCGTTCCCTTTGATAACGGCGACAGGAAACATACTCGCTGCGCCCAACTATAATTCGCGCGGGTACGTGATGTCCTTCACCGTGAAGTACCCGGACGGGACGACGGCGGATTTCGGCGACGGAGCGGATGCCGCCTACAATAGGCTGTCGTATCCGGTCAAGGAGATGAGGGATCTGGAGGGCAATAGGATCACATTTGCGTATTCTTCCGGCATTCATGGCGGCATCGACCAGCTGACGGCTATCCGGTATGGCTATACATCAACGGATACATACAGAGGTGAGATGACATTCTCCTACTCATTCGACAGCGGTTACCCCGTAAGGTATTATGCCGGCAGGTCCGTCTACAGGAACTGCCGCCTCACGGGTATAACCTCCAGAAGCAACGGGGAGACACTCTGCCAGTATACCCTTTCCTATGAGAAAAAGGACAACGTGTGGCTTCTCGCGCGGGTGGACTGTGAATCCGAGGGGGAATCCCTGCGTCCGCTCGTGTTCGAATATGGTGCGGAGGAGGATGGTGACGCTGCCGGGGGCCTCCTGTACAAGGATGACAGCAGCCGCCTTATCCTTTCCAGCGCTTTCACGTCGGATGACTGTGACTTCATTTACCGCCGCGGCAAATTCGTGACGAGCAGTTTCAACGACGGTGTCCTGATATACCCGTACTTTGACAATTATGGTGTAACCGCTGGCCACAAACCATTTCTCGGGTCCTGGAGATACCAGTTCGGAAGCATGTATCCGGAAGACCAGGTCATACTGTTTGCGCCGAGCCTGTCTGATTTTAACGATGTCGACGGCAGCATCACCACGGGCAGCGGTTTCCAGACCATGGAGGCGGTCGACGTGGACGGCGACGGGCTGGACGAGCTCGTGAAGGTGAACTTCAACGGAATCAGCGGCAGCAACACCAGACTGCTGATAACCGTTTATGAGTGTGGCTCCTCCGGCGTCCCCGTCATGAGTTCCCAGTTTGAAGTATATGTACAGGGCACAATCACGAGCGGCGATTACGTGAGTCCGTACCGCAGAGAATATTTCTGGGGTGATTTCCGTGGAAACGGGAAGGTGCAACTTCTCACAGTTGCATTCGACAAGAACTACAATGATAAGCAACTGTATGACCAGACGTCTTATGCTGCATTGATTGACCTGTCGGCCCGCACCAAATTGTGTGATGCGAAATTGTTTGATTTTCCACTATCCAATTATAGAAGTCTTATTCCTTGTGATCTTGACAATGATGCAAAAACAGAATTATGCTATGCAACAAGTTCTGGCCTGGATATTTACCGCTTAAAAGGCTCGACTTCTTTTGTTAAAGAGCAGACCCTGTCCAGTGTCACCTCTTCTGAACTCTCGTCCACGACAAGGCCTTATTATATAACAGACTTAAATGGCGATGGTTATATTGACATCATGGTCGCTCCTGTCGTCGGATCAAGTGTATCATGGTCACGTTATGCTTTTAATGGAGTGTCGTTCCTGTATTCTACTATCTATCTGACATCTAGAACGGAGGATGATACTTTTATGTTCATAGACTTGAACCGTGACGGGCTGTCGGATCTTGTCAAAATCAGCGGGACGGCACTCGGGACATACATGAACGTGAACGGCTCCTCGTTCGGGGCTTTCTGCCAGTCGCCGTCCACAATAGACGATGCGAAAGGCGTCATCCCGGGCAACATTGTTGACTATTACGGGATGAGCAGCTTCATCAAGATTGACGGGTTCTATGTCTATGAGTACAGATACTCCGGGCTGTCGCCCGAACGGCGCTGCCTTTCCCGTTCTGTTGACGGCATGGGCAGGATGCTGGTCAATTCCTATACCTATCTTCCGTCCAGCAGCCGTTACTGGACAGACAACACATTGACAGTCAGCAACGCCTCCGGATATGTCTTCAGGACGCTTCCGATATATGTGCTTGATTCCGAAGACGCGTATCTGAGTGAAAGGACATACACCGGCAGGTACAGAAGCAGGTATTACAGCTATTTCAACGGAGTTGTCCACAATCTGGGCCTCGGGTTCTGCGGCTTCTCCAAGATCCGCACATTTGATTACCTAGCTGGAAACGCCACGGAAATTGTGGAGGAAGTTCACGATGCACAGAAGCTGGGGGTGGTGACTTCAATAACCTCACGCCGGGGCTCTGTCGCGGATGAGCCATACCATACTATCTCAAACATTTACGATAATAACAGCACAACTTATGGGAAGCTCAATCCGCGGTTGACTAAAAGTGTTGAAAGCAATACTCTTACGGGCACTGTGACCACTACGAGTTATTCTTATGGCAGATATGATTTCCCTACTGATATTCTTACGAGCCGGTGCATTGGAAGTGGAACGGCACAAACTGAAAAAATCGCCAGGTCATATGAGAATAGCGTATCCTTATCCAAATATGTTCTTGGTGTCGTAACGGAAGAGTCAATTGTGAAGGAAGGAGACGGAAGTGCTACGCTTGCATGGAAGGAAAGGTTGGTGAACACGTATGATGGCTGCTATCGTCCGTTGACAAAAAAGCGTTATGTAGGTCGCTACGGTATCATTTTTAAGAGTCCTGAAGACAGCCTTATCATCCTCCCTATTGGCTCAATCGAGCCAATAGATACTACACCGGGGCTTCCTTTTAAACCGGCAGATGACATTGAACGCTATGATGCCATCAACTTAATATCCGAGACGAGATGGCGGTATGACGCAAACGGCAACGTCATCTCCGAGATGACGGCCCGCTACGGGGCGACAGAATTTGTTGGGGAAAGTTACACTTATGATAGCGAAGGACTGCATCCGCTCACTAAAACGGATGTGCTGGGCCATACTACAACTTTCAACGGGTACAACAAGTTCGGTAAGCCCACGACTGTTACAGACTATCGAAATCGCATCACAGCGTATACCTATGATGCGTGGGGTAATCAGGTTTCCGTCACACACCCCGATGGTACAATAGAGCAAACTACAATCGCATGGGGCGGAGTGGGCCTGTACACCGTCACGAAAACCGTGACGGGCAGGCCGGAAACCGTCGTCCACTACGATGCCCTGGGCCGTGAGATCCGGAGCGGTGTGAAGCGTTTTGACGCCCAATGGCAATGGATAGCCACGGAATACGACAACAAAGGCCGCCTGTACAGGACCTCCCTGCCTTATCGCGGCGATGCGGCGTCCTGCTGGAACACGTACGCCTATGATGACTACAACCGCCCCGTATCGCTGACCGAAGCTTCCGGGAAAACGACGACGTGGTCATACAACGGCACAAGCGTGACGACCGTGAAAGACGGCATCTCATCCACCAGCACAGCGGATGCTGGCGGCAACGTCATCAGCGTTACGGATGCTGGCGGCACAATAACCTACGAGCTCCGCGATGACGGCCAGCCGTCCAAGGTTACGGCACCGGGGAATGTCGCGACGACGTTCATCTATGACGACTACGGGCGCAGAACAAGGATGGTGGATCCCAGCGCGGGCACGCAGACCTACGACTATGTCTGGAACAGTGACGGCTCCTCGTCCGTCACCCATGCCAATCCCAACGGTCGGGTGAAGACCCGCAGGGACAAGTTCGGCAGGATCACGCTCGTGGAGCGCCCCGGCGAGTATGACACGGCGTATACGTATGATGTCCACGGACGCCTCATCGCCGAGCAGTCGACGAACGGCACAGGCAAGGAGTACACATACGATGGCTTGGACCGCATCGTGACGGTCAAGGAGACAATCCCGGACGGGAAGTGGCTCCGGCAGACATACAGCTATGGCGCAGCCGGCGTGCTGAACAGCATCCAGTATGCCTCGCAGTCGGGTCAGATAACGACGGAGTCATACTCCTACAACAATGGGCACAATACTGGTATTACTCTTCCGGATGGAACTATAGTATGGAGTCTTTCCAGTGAGAACGATTTTGGAATGGCCACGGCCATAAGCAGCGGCGGAATAACCCGGGAGTACGGCTTCACGGCCTTCGGCATGCCGGCATACAGAAGGATGGACGGAGGGGAGCTGCAGGACTTTACCTATAGCTTTGACATAGCGACTGGGAACCTGCTCTCCAGGACTGATGGCGTCAACGGGCAGACGGAGACATTTAGCTATGACGGCCTCAACCGCCTCGTTACCGCCGGCGGCCGCCGGATCGGCTACGACAACAGGGGCAACATACTGTCCATGGACGGGGTCGGTTCCATGACGTACGGGAGCGCCGGACATCCTTACCGGATAACCATGCTCACGCCCGAGGGGAACGGGCTCGTCCCGGGCCGGCGGCAGAGCGTGTCCTATACCTGCTACAATCGCCCTTCCGTCTTGACGGAGGGCGGCAGGAGCGCAGCGTTCACCTACAACGGGGACGGAGACAGGGTGAAGATGTATGTCGCCGATGGCACCGCGCAGGTCCTCTCCCGCTACTACATCGGAGGACGGTACGAGTACGACCTGACTGCGGCAGGGAACAGGGAGCGCCTTTATCTCGGAGGGGACGCTTACTCGGCCCCGATGGTGTACCAGAGGGAGAACGGCGGGAGCTGGACAGCCTATAACATCGGCAGGGACTACCTCGGCAGCGTCACACATGTCGCCACGGTCGACGGGACTTTGCTGGCCGAGTACAGCTATGACCCTTGGGGACGCCTCCGCAATCCGGAAACCCTGGAGATCTGCACGGCCGGCAGTGAGCCGGAACTCTTCTTCGGCCGTGGCTTCACCGGACACGAACACCTTACTTGGTTTGGTCTTGTGAACATGAACGCACGCCTCTATGACCCGCTCCTCGGGCGCTTCCTCAGCCCGGACCCTTACGTGCAGGCCCCGGACTTCTCCCAGAACTTCAACAGGTATTCCTATGCCCTGAACAATCCGCTGAGATATACCGACGAGAGCGGAGAGTTCTGGCTCTATGTCATCGGCGCCGCCATCGGCGGGATTACGAACTGGATTGCCAACGGGTGCGAGTTCACCTGGGACGGGCTGAAGTATTTCGGGGCGGGCGCCGCCATTGGGGCGTTGTCCTGGGGTGCCTCGGCATTCACCGCCTCCGCCTTCAGCGCCTGCGGGGTCGCGGCAGGGGCCCTGGTTGGATCTGCCACGGGGGCCGTGACCGGGGCGGCGACCGGCTTCCTGTCGAACGGCCTGAACAACATGATCTCTGGCAGTGACTTCATGCATGGCGCCTGGGCCGCCGCGCGCTCCGGAATGATAAGCGGAGCCATCAGCGGTGCGGTGTCGGGAGGAATCACAGGCGGCAAGAATGCTCTGGAGTCCGGTAAGAATGTCTGGTGGGGGAGTGAAGTGAAATATGGAAGGACACAGTGGTCTATCAATCCTTCAGAAAAACCATCTGTCACAATTGATTTCGATGTAAAGACAGTTAGTAATAATATCAATGACTGTGTGCCAGCATCGTTTACTGAGATCAATGATTATTATGGTGGGGACATGACATATCAAGATATGTATAGTAAACTTAAGTATAAGGAAGGAACAGGTGTGGTTGAAAATGTCGATCGTCTGAAGAGTATCTCAGAAGGGTTTTTCTCCGCAGGAGATATAGATTTATCGCAATTGGCAGATAAGGACTTTGCAAGAGGTTTGCATTCTGGCAACAGACTTGTTTCGCTACTCTTTGAGTATAGTAATATGAAGCATATGGATGTTATCAGATCTATACGTTATTATTCGACGAAGACTGTCATTAAGCTCAGGGTAGGAAGTTACAATCTGGATAATCTTGTGCGCAAGAACCTTTGGGCCCTTTCTATTGGTGGATTAAGGTATTGAATATGAAAAGAATGATTGTTTTTTTGGCCTGCGCATTATATTGCACGCCAATATTCTCTCAAGTGATTTATAATAGGTTGATGGAACAAATAGCTGTATGGGATACAACTAGAATTGAAAAGGTTTTGGCCGAGAAGTTCAACGATCTAATAAATGCTAACAAGGAAAAATGGATCTCTCAAGTCAATTATGCAAAGGAAAACTACGATGTGACGGTCGTCTTCCAAGTGGAAGTATCGTGCAAAGATTCCTTGGTCGAACTAAGTCTTGTGCATAATGATTTTCCTTTGGACTTATATTACAGCGATAAAAAGCAGAATGTAAAGCTTAGAGTAGCAACGTATAATGGAGAAATTGTATTCATAGATGACGGTTTCTCGGCCCTGATGATAGGCATGGCGAAAAAGGAAGAAAAAGCATACAACTACATAAAGAAACGAAATCCGGACGTAATTTTAATATGCAAGAAGTTTTATGGAAGTTATTTCTATGTAAAGAATGACATTGTATATATTTATGACTTTTACAAAAAAGAGAAAGGCCCATTGAAGGATTACAGTAGATTGTCAGAATTGTTTGAAGCTAATAATGAATGCTATTGAGAGATATGAGATTTACGCTTTCAATGAAGAAGCTGACCTGCTATAGAAATGCAAGAATAAACGCATTCTCCCTTCCGGAACTCCTTGTGGTTCTTGTTATTATCGGCATCCTGGTGCTGGTGGCTCTGCCGAACCTTATGCCTTTGATTTCAAGGGCTAAGGCTACGGAGGCGCAGCAGCAGCTCACTTTTCTGCATTCTCTGGAGCAGAGTTACTTCTATACCTATTCCCGGTACTCAGATGACATCATGGAATTGGGCTTTGAACAGTCTCCGCTCGTGACAGAGGGCGGGAATGCGAACTATAGGATTGAGGTGATCTCTGCCGATGAGAAGGGTTTCAAGGCGCAGGCTATATCTGTCGTTGACTTTGACAAGGATGGCATTTTCAATGTCTGGGAGATAGATCAGGACAAAAAACTGAGGGAGAGTGTCAAGGATTGATGGTCTGGTGGTTGCCAATACTCCTTTTATTCCCGCTTGTAATCTTGATGATTTCCGATATCAGGAGCCGGACGGTGTCATCCTGGTGGCTCCTGGCTTTCGGAATTCCCAACATTATATTTCTGGGGCTTCTCTACGGTTGGAAGTGTGTGACAGGCAGGGTTATCGGCGATCTGTTGCTCTTGCTTGTCATCGGGACTGCCCTTTTGGTGTATGCAAAGGCAAAACATATGCAGCTGGCAGAGTTATTGGGTGCTGGCGATGTCATTTTCTTGATGGCGATATCTCCTGCTTTTGGACTGGCGGATTATATCAAATATATCGTGGGCTCTTCCCTTATAGGCATTCTGATTTGGCCTCTGATTCGAAAAAGTCAACCTCACAAAACCGGTGTCCCTATGATTTCGGTCATGGCCCTTGTCTATTCTGTCGTCATGGGCTACAGATTATTAATTGCGCAGTTGTGAATTTTTGTGATGATAAACGCGAATACATATACGGTAGAAACGAAAGCCTTGCAGGTGCTGACTTCTGAAGAGTCCAGATACTACCAGTTGCTCCCTTATCATCTGGATGGGGATTCGCTGTGCTGTTTCGGGATCGAGGGCCGAGAGTATGCTGATACCATCAAGGAAATATCCTTGTTGTTCGGTAAGACAGTGGCTGTACAGCCTCTTGAAAACGAAGTTTTCACAAAACTTTTAGGCGAGTATTATCGGTATGGGACACAAGGTCTTGCGGCTGAAGTTATAGAAGATGTGACCGTCCTGATAGATGAGGCATACCGGATGCGCGCAAGCGACATCCATCTGGAGCCTGAAGAGCAGAGTTGCCGCGTACGTTTCAGGGTTGATGGAAAACTGCTGGAACGGTATGTAATACGGAAATCTTCCTATACTGCATTGGTTAACCGCATAAAAATCATGTCCAATCTGGATATATCAGAAAAGCGGCTGCCACAAGATGGACGTATCATCCATGAGAAGAACGGCGTGCGCTTTGATATCCGGACTTCCACTCTTCCAACGATATATGGAGAGAAAATAGTTCTCAGGCTTTTGACCATGAATGACCGGCATCTGTCTCTTTCAGAATTGGGTTTGGATGAGCGCCAATATCAGGATTACATAAATGCGGTATCTCATCCGCACGGGATGATTCTGATAAGTGGGCCAACTGGTTCGGGTAAAAGTACGACACTATATGCGACACTTGAATTGCTGAATAAGGAGGACAATAACATTCTCACAATTGAGGATCCCGTTGAATACACACTTGCCGGGGTAAATCAGGTGCAACTTAAAGAAGATATCGGTCTGGATTTCGCTATGGCACTCCGTACATTTCTCCGTCAGGATCCCGATATCATCATGCTCGGTGAAATCCGTGATGAGGTGACAGCAGAAATGGCCGTGCGCAGTTCTCTGACCGGACATCTTCTTCTTTCAACTCTTCATACCAACAGCGCCTGGGGTTGCATTACGAGGCTAGTTGATATGGGTATTCATCCATATCTTCTTTCTGAAACTTTGGTCGCCTGTGTCGCTCAACGTCTTGTTCGTGTTCTCTGTCCGCATTGCAAACAGGAAACAACCATAGAAAGCAGCATCGCAAGGCAGATAGAGGCTCCGATTTCACAAAAAGTATATGCTGCAAAAGGGTGCAAGAACTGTTATTACACTGGATACAAGGGGCGAAAAGCCGTATATGAAGTTATACCCATAAAAGGTGAGTTGTCGGAGGCTGTGAAGGAAAAGAGAACGGATGCCAGCGAATTGTTAATGCGATACAAAATCAAGACTTTACGTGATTCTGCCTGCTCGCTCTTGATAGAAGGCCTTATTTCGCAGGATGATATTCTTCCGTTTTTGAATAATTGAATCATGAAGTTGAGACATCTTATCGTAGCCTTGTTTCTTTTATTGTTTTTCGGCCTGCCTGTAGCACATGGACAGGAACGAATCCGGTCACTCCAGATGACGTTGGATTCTCTGTCGGTTAACGATGCCACTTTGAAGGAACCGATTGACATTTCCGTGACTAATTTCCAAATCGCCGATTTGTTAAAAACGGTCGCCATTGGTAACAACCTTAATGTCAACCTGAATCTGGACAAGTATAAGCATCAGATAACCTGCAATTTAGAGCAGGTGCCCCTAAAAGAGTTTCTTTTGTTATGTTGCAGGGAAGGGAATCTGGATTTGACCGTGGACAGAGCCGGGATTATAACAATAAGCCCTTTGCCGGAGCTTTTGCCCATACCCACACTGACCGTTGCTCGTGACTCTTCTGGTAGATATGAAATGGACTTCTCCAATTGCCCCATGGATGTTCTTGTCAGAAGATTGATTCTCGAAACAGGATGTAATATTGTGTATGAACCTTCTCTTGTGTCGCGGACAGTTTCAGGGTTTGGTACAGGCATGTCTCTTTCTCAAATGATGGATAACATATCCGCCGCCAATGGCCTGCGATGTGAGCAGTCAGAATCGGGTTACTGGATGATTGGGGAAAAGGGGCGAGGCGGGCGGCCATTCTTCCCTGACGAAAATCCCGTTGCTCCACAACCACTATTCTGTGTTCGTCAGTTTCCCATGCGGTTCCGTACGATAGATGATGTGGTAGAGATAATCCCTTCCTCTCTGAAGAAAGACATTGAAATCAAGTTGTTCTCAGATCTCAATAGTTTGGTGCTCAGCGGAAACCAAACAGATGTGGAGGCTGTAGAAGTTTTTCTGAAAAGCATAGATAAAAGCGTTCCCTTGATTTCCATTGATGTAATGATTGTTGACGCTACAGACCGGAAGAGCCGTAGCACAGGAGTTTCATTTGGCAAAAAAGGTGAAGCGGCGTTGAATTCATACGGAGCACTCTCTCCTGGAGTTGACGTATCTCTTGGAGCCGGAAAAATCAACCAACTTTTAAACGCGTTTAATGGTCTTGGGCTTGTCAATCTTGGCAATGTCGGCCCAAACTTCTATGCGGGTCTAAAACTGTTGGAAGAGGACGGAGCTATAACCCTTCGTTCGACTCCGAAGCTCTCGACCCTGAATGGCCATAAGGCCGTTCTGAAAAGTGGAGAGGTAAAGTATTATCGTGAAAGTCAAGTGAATATTATCGGCACACAAAACCCTCTTCAGTCAGAATCATATATCTGGAAAAACGTTGAGGCATCGTTCATCTTGGACATGACTCCGATTGTGAGCGCCGACAGTACCATCACTATCCGTATTGAACTCGGTCAGGATGAATTCACAGAAAGGGATACTGGAGATCTTACAGCTCCTCCGGGAATGACAAGACGAAGTTTCAATTCTATCGTCAAAGTAAAAGATGGGGAGATGATTCTGCTTGGTGGAATTGATAAGAATCTCACCGATGATTCAAGTTCCGGACTTCCGTGGATTGCTCGTGTGCCTGTTCTGCGTCTGTTCTGCGGGAATGTGACGAAGACACGGGAAGTGCAGAAACTTAATGTGTTCATAAAGCCTACGATTATATTATGAGATGGATGCGTCCCGAAGTGATTGAAATCCGTCTTGACAATCCCGACAATGTGCCCGAAGTCAAGGCTGTCACCGGTATTGTGGTTCTTTCCGTAAGTGGCCCTGGTGTAACATCCCGACAAATTGGAGACAGCGACCCTTTTCTGTCCAGACTTAAAATGAACGGCTCACTGATGTGGACGAAACACGATGACCATGTTTGTTACATCCCTTCTGCTGTCTTGGAACCAGTAAAGATGCAACTGGATAAATGCTATATTGCAGGTACAGTCATTGGAGCAACGGAGGAAGAATCTCGCGAAGTTGCGGAGCGTTTGAAAAAAGAAATTTCCAACGTGAAGACAATGGCCTTATCTAAGCCATTGTGTGAATTCATGATGCATAGCTTATACCGGAAATCAGGCTTCCTGTCCTATTGTTCTGGTTACTCGTGCTTGTGGCCAATTTTATGGTCTCATCTCATCTTGGGGAGGCGCTGAATGTTGAGCATCGACTTAAACGACAGAGTGAGGCTCAACATAGAAGCAATCATGAGATTGCCATCCAAAAGGAGAAAATGATAGCCGATTACCAAGGACTCATCCTCCCCAAATCATCAGTTGCGTTTGATGGAATTGCCTCATTAATGCCGGATGGAGTGCGGCTTTATCTGATGGAACGCACAAAGGAGCATGCAATTAAGGTTTCAGGGTCAGCGTCGGACATATCAAAGATATTGATTTATTCAGAGTTGCTGAAAGGAATGTTTAACACGGTTGAAATCAAATCCTTGGAGACAAGGGCTAATGATTCCTGCTATTATTTTGATTTTCTGATAAGGCAATGAAGAAGAACGGTTTAACATGGGTGAAACTGCTTTCTCTACTCGTCTTGTTGCCATTATTCCTTTGGGGGTCCGTAATGCGCAACACGGTTTCGCAATACAGAGAACTTAAAGAGTTGAAAAAGGAAAACCATTCTGCTCTTCTTCTTGAAGATAACAGGGTTGTTATCAATCATGAAAACCTGTTGACAGGGGACTATCTGTTCAAAGAACACTTGAATGCTGCAACTTTAGATGGATGCGAGATTGTTTCTTTTGCACCCTCATGTGACAGAGTCGAGGAACCGGTATCTTTATGTCGCTGTCACTTGCTTATGAAAGGGCAATTTGTCCCACTGCTTAAACTTGTCAATTCATTGGAAAGAGAACCTGACATCGGATACGCAATGTTGCGTTTCTCCCATAAATCCGGACAAGAACCGCGGGTTTCTCTTGATATTGACTTGATTCAATTGACACTCAATGAATAAACACATTCGGGCTTTTTCTCTTCCAGTAGTCATGGTTGTTTCCGTCCTCGTCTCTTTGCTTGTCCTGTTCGCCTTGTCTCTGGCCGATTTGGAGCGCCAAGAGTATCAAGTATATCATACGCGGAAACAGCGGATCTTGGATCTTCACTCTGCTGTCGCGCGTTATTGTATCGACAGCAATATGTTTTATGGGCAGGGTGATATGGTGCGTGTCAAACTCTTTGATATGTCCGCGTCACATGTCGTCCTTACCAGAAAAGATTGGGGGCTGTATGAAGTGCTGGCAGCAAAGTCGGATTATTTGCCATTATCTTACACCGTGGTTTGCGGGAAAGCCCGAGGGTCGGATTTGGATGCGGCAATATGGATTCGAGACAGAGCCCGCCCCCTATCACTGTCAGGGAATACGAGGATAGATGGTCAAGCCTATGTACCTCAAAGCGGTATCAATTATACCGGAGTCTCCGGAGAAATTTTCTATGGTGATTATGTTGAGCAATCCGCCATGCGAATATCTTCTGGCCAGTTGCCGTCCATTGATTCTTCTTCTTTGAATAATATCCAGAACTATCGGGACAGCATCTCGCAGGCTTGGTATTTTCGGAACAGCCAGGCTGAATATGTTGACCACTCTGCCCCCACGGCGCTTTTATATGGAAAAAACTCCGACACGGTTTATCATTTGGGTGGCAACCAGATTTTATACGGAGACAAGCTGACGATCAGCGCCGACTCACATTTGGACGGAATAGTGCTCATCGCCCGTACAATAGCAATAGAGGATGGTTTTCATGGTTGCGGCCAGTTCTTCTGTACGGACTCTTTGCTGATAGGGACGGGAGTTCATCTATCTGCTCCCTCCGGTTTGTTTGTCTCCGGGCATGAACATCCATACATTGCAATAGGCAAGAATTCGAAGGTGGAGGGCTATGTCATTGTGTTGAGTGGAGGGAAGGAGGACAAAGAGTTGCTGTATCCGAGTCTAGCACAGCAGAGGGGTAGCCAAATATCAGGTCTTGTGTATATTGACGGTGCCGCCATGCTTGCCGGAGTTGTAAATGGAAGCGCCTTTCTGGGAGATTGTTTTACACAAGTTAACGGGCGTAAATGCCCCGGCGTACTGCGGGATGTGCAGTTCAGTTACGATGCGGATGCCGTTTACCCTAAATTGTTGAAAGGTCCATACAGGAGACGTGAAATACGAAAAGTTCATTAATACCGTGGGCAAAAAGGTCAATACTCTAGTTCTGTTGGCAGTTGTCTTGATTATCTGGGGCTTGGTTGCTTTCCGGGTATTGAAGTGGCTGACCCCCGAACACTACGTGTCAGATTCAGGGCAAACTGAGAGTCCTCCGGACATGTCTGCGCCGGCGGCTCTGAATCTCAACTACAAAGATCCGTTCCTCTACGAAGAACGAAGTATCGTGGGGACTGAAGCAGTTGTTCATAAAGTTGAGAGAATATCAAAGCCGATGCCTTCAGTCAAATATAAGGGGGCGCTTCGGGACAAGGATGGTGTTCAAAGAGCGATTATTGAGTTCCACGGGGATGTTTCTACATTGGCAATCGGTGAGTCGATAGCAGGCATGACAATCCATAAAATTGCTCCAGGATTTCTCTCCATCAGGTGGAATGGACAATTGCAAACACTCGAGGCTCAATGAAATTATCGGGATCAACATTATTGGAGACACTTGTGGCAACCATTCTGTTTTTACTTGTCTTCAGTATCGCAATCGAAACAATCGTAAGGATAAACAAAATGAGAAATGTTGACTGGATTAGCATGGAATTGGAATTTAACCGGGAGAGAGAATCTGGCGTTCCTATAAGAGATACGTCTCTTGCCTATCCTTGGGGTACAATGCATTGGGAAGTCGCCTCCGATTATGAATTTCCAGAACTTAAGGCATATACGGTAACGGCATGTATGAAGAACGGGCAAAAAGCTGTGTATCATTTTATTAAAGACTAAGGATGAATAAGAATGGATATACGCTTCCGGAAGTCCTTGTCACCATGTTGATTGGCGGGATTCTGCTTCTATTCCTTTTTGACGGAATTGACATGATCCGAGCAATTGTCGGGCAAGGCCATGAGGCTGAGAATCAGCCCAATATTAACAGATTAGAAAAATATGAATTGCTGAAAGAGAAAAGTGACAGCCTTGCTGTTGACGACAGTATTCGGTTTTTCAGTCGAGGGGAGGAAATAGGGCAATGTGTCAAATGGGATTAGAAAAGGGGTTCAGCGATATAAAGAAAAGGCAGTTCTACACACAAATGCATGAACTGCTTCGAGCCGGTCTGAGTTTCTCCACATCTTTCTCTTTGATAGTGGAAAGTGCTGATGGAACGGACAGGGAAATGTTTCAAGATATACTTGCCAGAGTCATCTCTGGAGAAAGCTTATGGGGCGCACTTGCTGCACAAAAACCATTTAATCGTCTGGACTATGGCGTGGTGAGAATCGGAGAAGAGTCTGGCAGGCTGATGGATGCTCTGTCTTTTCTGATTGAATACTACGAGAAACGAGAAGCACAGAGGCGGAGTTTGGTCAGTGCAATCAGTTACCCCGCTATCACTTTGGTCGTAGCAATCATTGTCCTGGTCTTTATGATGCTGGTGGTTGTCCCTATGTTCGAGCAGGTCTATGCAAGAATGGGTGGCGAATTGCCACATCTGACTCGTGTAATCATGAAATTGTCATCGCAGATGCCAAAACTATTAGTTGTGATTTCAGCCCTGTTGTCCGGATTTCTTCTGCTTCGCCATATATATGGTAAAACTGGCCTTTATCAAGAGCTTAAGGCTAAGATTCTTTTCGGCCTTCCTGTCCTTGGTGGACTCTTGAAGAAAGTGGAGTTATCCCGTTTTACTAGAATAATGTATCTGCTTATAAGCTCCGAAGTTCCCATCCTTCAATCATTGGAGCTGGTGAGTGAAATAATGCAATTTGTGCCATATCGGCGAGCCATGGCAGAGGCAAGTACAGAAGTTGTATCTGGACAGCCCATATATGCAGCACTATCCGAACACCCGGAATTGTTTGATAAGAAGACACTGGTCATGCTCAAGGTGGGGGAAGAAACGGCATCGATGGATAAAATGCTTAAATCATTGTCAGATGACATTGCCGAAGATCTGAACTATAGGATTAAGCAATTGAACAACACACTGGAGCCATTCATGATTCTTGTTATCGGCATCATCGTCGCTTTTGTCCTGATCTCCATGTACCTTCCAATGTTCAAATTGGGAACGACAATACAATGATGTGGAGTCATTTTATCGGATTTCAATGGCCCTCTGGTTGCATTTTATCGGAATTCGGGCAGTTGTTTCCTGCATTTTATCGGAATTCGGATATCTTTACTGCCGTTGTATCAACGATATAGGTAAAACATATGATTGGCGAGAGAATCATCCTGCAAGTCCTTGCAGAACAAAGAAAAGATAAGGCCCTTGAGCTCATTCAGGTTGCCTACGGAATCGACACCCAGAAATCATTCAACCGGGAAACCTCGGCCCTCGTTCAGGCGGCAGGCCCCCTTCACTGCGACAACCTCACCCTGATTGCATTCACTCCCACGCGGGATGTCCAAATAGACGGGAAGACCGTCCATAGCATCTCCAGCATCCGCTGAAGCAAATCCGTGCCGATGCCACGGATCCGGTGCTTCTTGTAACGCGAGATGGCGCATCTCCGTGGAGCATCCGCCGGCGCGTGGTACGGCGTGTGGAACACCAGCCGGTGCGTTGGACATTCGCCGACATGTGGAACATTGCCTGAGCGTGGAACATCGCGGTGCGCACCAGGGGCGTTTTCACTCACCACGCTGTTTTTCAGAAGCCCGCGTGCGCAGAAAGGGGTCTGGTGCGCACGGCGAGTCAACTTGTCAGTCAACTACGGCTACTGTCCGCCCCGCCTTGTTACATTGGAATTTCGAGGCCGCCCTCAGAACGGCCTCGGTGGGCGTTTTCGCGCGCCTCCGCGTTACACCGAAAACTTGCATTTTACATCTGAATTTCTCAACTTCGCGAGAACAGAGTGACAACTGCCCTGAAACAGAACAACATCGTTCCACTAAAAACAAACGACCTTATGAACGAGCGAATCAAGATGGTTTTAGGTGCCGCTATATTTGCGGCATTGATCTGCTCCTGCACCTCGGAGCGCTATGAGGCAGGGACACCTCCGGAATCTTTGACCTTAGCGTGAAGCAGGAGTGGGATGGCGGACGGGACTCGACCATAAGACACAATTACAACTGGTACTTAAAAACAATAACTTATGACCACCCTCCGATTAAGGAATAGCGCAAGAGTTTACTCTGCCATATTGTTAGGGCTTATACTTTATGGTTGCAGTCAGCATGAAGATATCTGGACCGATTCATATATCGAGGAGTATTATGAAATCAATGGCCTCAGAATCCATCAGCTTACATCTGGATCGATTACTTTTATCGGTTCCGGCCGTTCCGCTTCGATCAAAAGCACTGGGGAGGACAAGGTCTGGTTTGACTGGATATGTTATGAGAACGGAGACTTTACCTATGGACGAGAAGTCCGTCTTATGTATGGGATGCCAGGTATATGTGCATATACGCCTAATATTGCATCAATAGACGTGTACTGCGAGGACGACTTTGACGCCTCCCATCCTGCCGGAAGTTCAATTAACGAATATATCAAGATAGCGTATGGACATGCCGGGGATTATATTGCATCAGGGTATAAAGATCCTCCATATCCAGATCTGCGGATACAGAAAAGACAGCTCTCTGAAATCACTCCTGAAGATCTGAAAGTTCTTCTTTATGACCCAGAACTTCTCTTTGTCACCAAGCCCGAAAAAACAGGCATACATTCACTAAAGGTTGTATTAAAGACGGCTGACGGCAAAGAATACTCGGACACTTTCCGCTACGACTTCTCCAAAGGAGAACTTGCGAACCCCAAATAGAACAGTGGTCGCTAGATGTTCACCTCCGGTGCATCACCCCATTCCGTACGGCAGACCCCTGTTTTCTGTACGGGACGGGGTTACATGGACATTCGGTACGGCAGACCTCTTGTTTGCCGTACGGTTCAGATTCGCAGACGCGTTTTGTATTGGACTGAAAATGGTTGACTCAAAAAAAGAGACAATCATCATGAAATT
>OIWT01001223.1_pt1 | contig 31954 bp, 35 predicted proteins | sample 1587701 | NCBI WGS metagenome assembly OIWT01 (sample SAMEA3888904, study PRJEB22519) | human gut metagenome | biome: human gut; feature: human-associated habitat; material: faeces | place: Denmark | collected 2009 | reverse complement strand
GTTTTTTATTTTTTGGATTTTAATTTAGAATTAAATATTTTGATTTTAAATTTTAATGTTTTCATTTCTATGAACTAATATATTTTATTATATCACATTTTTTCATTTTGTCTACATAATTTTTTCGTCAAATATTTTCTTTTTTCTACCGTAAATTTTTTGTAGGGTAACTTCTGATAGAAATTTTAAAAGTATTTATTTTATTAAGGGGATAGAGAAAAATCAAAATTATACATGGCTTATTTGTGCTGCACAAAACATGAAAAATATAGCAATAAAGAAGGAAAAAGTATGGGCATAATGCCCGTTATTTTAACTTTTTATTAAAATTTTAAAAAAATAAAAAAGAAAAAGACTGTTTAACAAAATATTTTTATATACTTTGTCAACAGTCTGAAAAAAACGCTATATATAGCGTTTTTTTCTTAATTATAATTTAAATTACATTATATATGGGTCTTTGTCTGTTCCTTTTCCTTCTATTATCTTAACATTTGACTTTAAAGAAAAAACTGCTCTGAGACCTGATATTCCAGAACCACCACTAGATCCGTTTTGCAGATATTCCACATAAGCCAGTAGCACCCTTTGCACTACCATATGCGTCTATATGACGTACACCAAAACCACAATAAGAAGATGAGTTTCTTCTATCTACCCAACGAGATGCTAACCAACAATTTGGCGCTATATTTATCTTCAAATCATTTATTTGTTTTTGATCTATTATATAATTTGTATCTTCTTCTTTCATATTATTAGCACTAGATATTGCAGAAGTAAATTCTAATTTCACTGGTCCTACATTCTCTAAATTTTTATTTATAAATATTTCATTTTTTATAGTTGGATTACTTCCTATGCATCTTGCATCTGTTACATATTTATTATTTATATACTTTTCTGCTTCACTATTTAATATTTGTATTACATTATTATAAATATTACTTGATGTATCCCAATCTTTTCCTCCTAATGTAATATCTTTTATTTTATTATCTGATATTATTTGTATTCCATACTCTGAATTTGTATCATATAATACTCTACACATTATTATTCCATTTTTTCCTACATCACTCACTCCCGTATCATATTTTATATATTCTCCTGCTTTTAAAAAACTATTTATCGGTATTTCTACTATTTCACTTTCATTTATTTCATTCTCAATATATTTTGACACATCATTTAATACTTCTTCTTCATTTACTTTCGCCTGTTGCATATCTATTTTTCCTTGCTTAGCTTTTAATATTATACCTTGTTTTTCAAATAATAAATTTATACTTATACCTGCTAATATTATTAATACTATTATAGTTACCACTAACGCTATTAATGTTATACCTCTTTCTTTTTTTATATTCATCTTTTTTCCTTTCATTAAATTATTGATCCTATTATTCCAGCATCATTTTGAAGATTTGACAATACAATTTTAGGTGCATCAAACTGAAAATTATATTCTTGTACTTTTTTAACTAATTTATCATATAGAATATCTTTAAAATATGTAAAACCTCCTCCTAAACATATTGTGTCAGTATGAATGGTATTTACAATATTGGCTATACCTATACAAAAATTTTCTAAATACTCATTTATATACTCATTTATAACTTTATTATTTTGATTTATTTCATTTTTTAATATATTTAGTATATCTTCTTGTGCTACGTTTTTATCTAAGTTAAAAATTTGAATTATTTGGTTTTTAAATACTCTCATCGAGCAATACGTTTCAAAACATCCTTTATTTCCACAGTGGCATTTATCTCCACTACTATTTATGATTATATGTCCACATTCTGATGAAGTAACATTTTCTTCATATATTATTCCTCCACCAATTCCTGTCCCTATACATAAAAATACTGCATTTTTTGAATCTTTTAACGCTCCATATTTCTTTTCTGCTAACAATGCTGCTTCTGAATCATTTACTAATTTTACAGGTATTCCATAATATTCTTCTATATCTTTTGCTAAGTCATATTCTTTTATTTCAAATTTTTCACATTTTTTTATAATGTTTTTTTCTACAATTCCTGGAACTCCTATTCCTATTTTTTCTATTACAAATACAGGTATTTGAAGCTCTTTTATTATATTATTAATAAGAGATACTATTGTATCTCTTATTTGTATTTTTATATTTTCTTTATTCATATCTACAAAAGATATTTGTTTATCTATCTTTTTTAATATTTTTTCTTCTGGTGATACTATTCCTACTGCAATATGACTTCCACCCAAATCAATTCCAATTTTCATTTTTTCACCCTTTCTCACTTTTAAACTCCCGCTGCTGAGAATAAGAAACTTCCCATATATACTTCAAGCATTGGTACAAGTATAATAATTACGAAGAATATTAATACTATACCTACTATTGAATACATTACTTGTGGTAATACTTTCATTATCTTATCTAGTATATTATCTATGTCAATTTCCATATACTCTACTAATTTTTCCATCATTTCCGATAAGTCTGTTTTCATACCTATTTTTAGCATTTCAGTTATCATTGCTGAAGAAAGTCCCAATTTTTCAAAAGGTTCTATCCAAGATTGTCCAATTAAAATATTATTAATTGATGTTTCTACCATAGATAAGAATACATAATTACTTACTACATTTTTACTTACTTCTAGTGCATCTTGAATTCTCATACCATTATCTAAGTTAAGCAACATTGCTTTAATAAATCTTGAAAAGTCTAAACTATAAATTAACTTTCCAAATATAGGCATTCTATATTTAAAATAGTGAAAATTGTATTTTCCTTTAGGAGTGTTTATATAGAATATTATTCCTATAGTAATTGCAATAATTAATGTAACCGGAATATACCAGACATTTATTAAACCTTTTATAAAATTTGAAAATGCAAGTGTAGGTCCTGGTAATGTATCTTTACTTCCTACTGCATCATATACATTTTGAATTGCTGGAACACCAACTAAAGTTCCTACTACTAACATTATAATTAAACCCACTAATTGTAAAACATTTGGTATAACTATTTTCTTTACCTTCTTAGTAATATCATTAGTATCATCTAAATATTTTACTGCTTGTTTTAATGAATTGGTTAGTGAACCTGATAATTCTCCAACTTTTATCATGTTTATATATATATATGGAAATACATTTGAATAGTATTCCATTGTCGTATACATATAATCTCCGTCCTTCTACTCCTGCTAATATGTCCTCCAAAATTCCCTTTAAAGAAAGGTTTTCTGTACTTTCTATTAATGTATTTAACGCATGTATATTATTAAAGTTTGCTTTTTTAAGCAAGTAAAAATTTTGTGTAAATATTACTAAATCACGATTTGTTATTTTCTGTGTTGCTGAAAGCTTTAAATTTAACTCTTCCATAAATGATAGATTATTTTTTGCATCATTTCGCATAATGTTTGTAGTTCTAGCTGACTTCATTATTTCGTCTACATTTGCAACATTTTTCTTTTTCTTTTTTCTATTTTTTGACATATATCCTACTTGAACAACTCTAATAGGCGTTAATCCATTTGCCTTTAACCTTCTAATTAAAGTTTGTTTATTAACGTCTTCTACTTTGTTTCTTACTATTAATCCTTTGTTTGTTACTGCACGATACACATATTCTGGCATTTTTTAATTTCCTCTCTTAATTTTTAATTGCATAATAGTTCTATTTAATATTTCTAAGTTTTTCTCTTCTATTTGAGCTTTAGCTTGTTCTAATGTTATTTTGTCATCTACAAATAATTCAGCTATTGAGTTTATAAGTCCTATACTTCCTTTTTCTAAATTACTTTGTATTGCATCTTCTATTTCTGATACACTTATTTTTTCTTTTCTTATTATACCTGCTACAATGTTATCTACTACCATTACTTCAGGTACTAATACTAATTTTCCATTCTTTCCTTTTAGTAATCTTTGTGATACTACTAACTTTAGTAATGAAGCTATTAAATATTTTATACTAGCTTGATCACTTACATCATAGAAGTTTATCATTCTGTCTATAGTTTCAGCGCAAGATTTAGTATGTAATGTTCCTATTACTAAATGTCCTGCTTCTGCTGTTTCTATTGCTGCATCCATAGTTTCTCTGTCACGAATCTCTCCTACTACAATTATATCACAGTCTTCTCTTAAAGAATTTTTTACACCATCACTATAACATAAACAATCTCTTCCTTCGCCTATCTCTTTTTGAACAATTATTGATTTTTTTGATGTATGCATATATTCAACTGGGCTTTCTAATGTTAGAATCTTTTTATTTTGAGTTTCATTAATATTATTTATTAATGCATTTAATGTTGTAGTTTTACCCGAGTTTGTTTTACCAGTTACTAATATCAACCCTTGAGGTTGTGTTGTCATTCTTCTTACTATATCTGGAACACCTAAATCTTCATACCTTGGTAATGTATTTTTTATTAAACGTAAGGTAAATAGTGGTATTTCATTTGAATAAGAAATATTTACTCTTAGTCTTATGTCTTCAAATTCAAATGAACAATCTAATTTTTTTGTTTCTTTAAATACTTTGTCTTTGTCTAAATTTCCTCTAACAAAGTAATCATATATTTCATACATATCATCATTTGTTAATTCTTCTACTTCTTCTATTGATGTTAGTTCTCTTGAAATTCTAAGCATTGGTTTTAGTCCACAAATTAAATGTACGTCTGATGCATCTCTTTGTTTTGCTTCTTCTAATATTTTATTTATGTCTACCATTTTTTCTCCTTTCTCATTAGTAAATAACCAATTTATTATTTAATTCCTCTAGTGTTGTTTTTCCATCTAATATTTTATATAACCCATCAATAATTAATGGCTTATATCCTCTTTTTAATGCTTCATCTCTAATTTCTATACTAGATGCATCTTTTGTAATTAATTCTTTTATTGCATCATCTATAATTAGCACTTCAAATACAGCTATTCTGTCATAGTAACCTGTGTTATTACAGTATTCACATCCTATAGCATCATAGGTCTGTTTTCCATTAAAATCTAATGTAACTCCATATTTTTCTGCTATTGAATTCATAATATTTTTTTCTTCTTCTTTAAAGTCTCTTTTTACTGCACAATGTGGGCATACCTTTCTTACTAATCTTTGTGATATAGTTGTTGCAAGTGTACTTGCAATATCGTAGTTTGATATTCCCATTTTTCTTAATCTTGTTATTACTTCTATGCTGTTTATTGTATGTATTGTTGATAATACATAATGACCTGTTTGTCCAGATTGCATAGCTATTTCAGCTGTTTCATTATCTCTTATCTCTCCTACTAGAATAATATCTGGATCTTGTCTTAAAACTGTCCTTAATGAATCTGAAAATGACGTTTTAGAATCAATTTCTATTTGATTAAGTCCTGGTATACGTATTTCAACTGGATCTTCTATTGTGGTTATATTAATTTCTGGTCTATTTAGCATATCTATAACACTGTATAGTGTAGTAGTTTTACCTTCTCCAGTAGGTGCTGCTATTATTGTAATACTATTTTTCTTTTCAAAACTATCTTTTACAAGTTTTGAATCTTCTGGGAATCCTAAGTCAAATATCTTTTTTATTCCTGCGTTTTTCTTTAATAATCTTAATACAAATTTCTCTCCATATACATTTCTTTGTGAAGAAACACGAATGTTGTAATCTGGGTATAATATAATTCTACCATCCTGAGATTCTTGCTTTTCTTGGTGCATATTTGATATTGCTTTTAATCTTCCTATTATTTGAGCTTGCTTTTCTTTATCTATATTTACAGCAGTAATTAATTGACCATCTATACGATAACGAATTCTTAGTTTATCATCCATTGGCTCAAAGTGAATATCACTAGCTCTTTTTTCCATAGCTGTTTTTATAATACTATCTACTAGTCCTGTAATATCTCTATTAGTATTTATATTGTCAGATGCTACTCCTTCTATAGAATTTAATATTTCTTCAATATTTGTTTCAAATGTAATATATTTGTCCATTATAAGACCTTTATTTAATAATATAAGTCTTACTGTTTCTATTGCTCTTTTATTTGTAGTATCTGCAAAACATACTTTTATTCTTCCTCCATCTACTTCAAAAGGTATTGCTTTATTTTGTTTTGCAATATCTAATGAAATATAGTCAGGAATATTTATTTTTATATTTGCTTCTTCTAAAAGTATAGCTTTCTCATCTAGTATTTCTCCTATTGCATTAATTAATATATTAGGATCACATAAATGAAGTATACTTATTATATCTCCCAACTTTTTCTTAGGGTGAATCTTTTGATATTCTAATGCTTTGTTTATATCTTCTTCTGAAATAATTTTTCTTTTTGCTAATTCTATTCCAATTGGTTGTGCCATTTAAATTTCTCCTTTCTTTTTCTTATGTGTATATACTTTTATTATAACTTATTTTATATTATTAATATATATTTTTTGCTAATTTCAAATAATTACCAATATCTTAAGACATATTCATTAGTTGTTTTTACATTTTTAGTTCCTTTAATAATCATTTCTACTTTTATTATTTTTTTAATTTTACCAGTCTCTTGTGGGTTTGTTTCCTCTTTTGAAAAATTACATGCATTAATATTATTACATATTTTTACTTTGTTTCTATATATACTTTTTTCTTCTTTGTTAAATGTGTATATTGTTCCATCTTCTAATACTACTCTATTTTGTGTACATTCTAAAGTATCTTTATTATTTTTTATATCTTTTATAAAGTACATATTAAATTTATTAAATTCTGAAACATATTTTCCTCTTTCTGTTACATATTTTATATTATTAAAAAAGCTTTGACTTATCATTGATAAAATTGATATTACAATTGTTAACACAATTATATATACAATTAGAGTAATTAGAGTAACACCTTTTTGATTTTTCACTTTTTCACCCTTTTCCTATTTACATTTCTTTTATTTTTAATTTTTCTATTTTGTAGCTTTTTTCATCTTTTAATATATTATAATTAACTGTTATTGTGACTTTCTTTATAATATCTTGCTTTGTTTCATCATTACCTTTATAATCTTCAACATCTAATTTTACAGTAAATGCATCTAATACATCTTCTCCATTTATTTGAGTAATTTTTTCATTTGAAGTTTGCACATCTTCATATGCTATTTTATCTATATATTCAGCTTCTTTTACTGCATAATCTACTGCAATAGCATTTACTCTTAATGCAGCATTATTATAGGCTATTTGATATATTAAATTTCCTATAACTCCTGTAAAAATAGTTAGTATAATTAAAGCTATTACTACATCTGTAATAGAAACTCCTCTATTTGATTTTATATTTTTCATATTTATTACCACCTACATGCCATAAAATTGATAAATAATGTTACTATTATATTACTGCAACACAAGTAGAACCCAATTGGTAATTTAGAACTAACTTCTTTATTTGTTTTTATATTTTTTCTTGATCTAGTATTTAATACCTTTGTTAAAGATACTATACCTATTGTTAATAAAGTAAATATTACTGTTAAAAAATAGCAAACTTTAGTTGTAAACATTGCCATTAACATACTTAAAACAATTACATCTATTGTATAATTATCCTTTAGCTTTCTATTATAATAAATATTATTTATTATTAAAAAAGCACATATAAATAATAAATATATAACATATCTATACATATTAGCTTTCTCTACTACATATAGATAAATCATATATATAGCTAATAATACTATTTCATATAGAACAACTGGTTTAGATATAGATACTCTTTCTTTATCTATTCCTGCAATTATTATAATTCCTGCTAAATACAACAAACCAACTACCAAATATACTAATTTGCTAGTTTCTAAATTTAAAATATTTATATTAAGTGATATTGTCCATAAAAGAAATAAAATTCCGGTTAATACTTCTAATAATAAATATCTAATTCTTATTTTTGTTTTGCAATACCTACATTTTCCACCTAAAAATAGATAACTTAGAATTGGTATCATATCTAGGAAAGAAAGTTTATGATTACAATTTGGGCAATAAGAACGTTTATGTGTAATATCTTGATGTAATGGTATTCTATACACTGCTAATGTAAAAAAACTTCCAAATACTGTTCCAATGCAAAACATTAATATATATATAATAATTGCTTCCATATTTCTTCCTTTAATAAAAAAATTAGAGATTACCTAAATATAATGTTTTATACATCTTATAGGCAACCTCATATTTAGATTTCAAGTTTTTTATTTCTTTAATCTAGTCATTTGATTTTAATGTTTCGTTCATAAAGTAATCAGCATTTACTAATGATTCTGTTTCATAAGCTTCTGCATTAGCCTGCATATTTCTACCTTCTTTAGCTTTTGTTACAACTCCACGGTTTCCAAATACTAAAGATATTGAAACTCCTGCTAATATAATTAGAACAATAATTGTAACAACTAATGCTATTAATGTAATACCTTTTTGTCCTTTTAACATAAAAAACTCCTCCTTAATTTATAAATTTTTGTATATATTTATATAATAAATATAACCTCTAATTAATTATTATTTTCTTCCTGTCGTATTCCAAAAAGTTGTGTTATTCGTGTTTTCTGCTGTGTTTGAATTATTATTTGTGCTATTTCCTGCAGAATTTGTATTATTTATTAAATTAGTATTAGTTACTTGTGTTTCTGTAGTTGTGCCAGCATTTCCATTTGTATTTTCTACTGCATTTGTATTATCTTCTGTTGTTGTAGAAAAAGGATTTGCCTTTCCTGGATTGTAACTTTTACTTTTTTTGTATATATTTAAGTCTGATCCTTCAATTGTATAAACTTTATTTTCTACTGTTATTTCTTCAATAGTATTTTCTTCTTCTAAATCATTTTTAATATTTTCTGGTACTGTATATGCTATTTTATTTGGAACTACTTTACTAATTGGATTATAATCATAAAATAATACACTTAATATTAATAAAATAGCAAGACATAACAATAAAATAATTATTATTTCTTTAAAAACTGTTTTTATCATTTTTAGCTCCTTTATTTTAAATTAATTATTGAGCAGTACTTGTTGTATTAGTTGTATTTGAAGCTTGATTATTTACTTCAGTGTTTTGAATTTGATTAGTACTTTGTTGTGTGTTACTGCTTTGGTTTGCTGCACTTGAAGCAGAATTCGAATTATTTGTTTCTGTCACATTTGTTGTAGATTGTTGTCCTGAAGTATTTCCTTGAATTGCAATATTTTTCACAACAAATGTACCCTTTAATATGTTTCCTTGATCTGGTACTAATTTAAAGTTTTGTATTCTAAAGTTTAAATCTTGATCATTTTCAATTGCATAAATAAAATTTGTAATTCCTATATAAGTTCCTTGAACTGTAAAATTAATATCATTTACATTATTTCCACCTGTACTACTTGAAACAATTTCAAATTTTAAATTAACTCCTTCAGAAGTAGCATGATTTCCTATTTTTGTCCATAAAAACTCTATTGAATAACTTTCTTCTTGCATTGCTCTTAATATTTGCTCGTCACTGCTTAAATTTGTATAATTTAAATATTCTTCTTTTGCTGTCTTCATATTATTACTTGCAGATTTTAAATCGCTAATTTTTTTTGGATATTGTACATCTATTAATGAATTTATTTCTTCAATTTTAGTATCAATACTTTTACTTGATTCTGAAAGTTCTTTTACACTCCAAATTTGAAATTTTCCGATTTCTAATCCATTAAATGACATTGTATAGCCTAGAGCAACTAATAGCAGTATTATGACGATTATTAATACTTTTCTCATGGCAAATCTCCCTCTATAACAATCATAACAGTATCATTTTGTTTAACACCTGATGTTGAAATAACAGTGCTTGGACTAAGAATTCCATCTGTTATTATCTTTCCTTTTAAATATCCTAATAATTCATATTTAGAAGATTGAGCATTAATAACAATATGGCTTCCTGTTGTATTTTCTATTGATGTAATTGTAACTCCTTGAGGTATTATATACATAAGTTCACTTAATAAAGTTGGAATTACATTTTTAGTTCTATTTTTTTCTGCTACAGCATCGCTATAGCTTTTCAAGTTTTCTGTCATTCTTTGATAATTTGTTGTTTTATTATTTAATTTTTGTAAATCCCTATCTGCTAATTGTATTTGTTCTTGCGTATCTTCTTTTACAGTATTTATCTGTTTTATTTTATTGTTAGTATTTACTTGTAAAAATGTCATTGAAATACCATAAATAATAATAAAAGCAAGTACTCCTGAAGCTGTTCTTATAAGCCATTTTTCAGTGTTATCTAATTTTCCTTTTAAATCAAATGAAAAATTAATTTTTTTATTTTTGTTTGATTGTTTTTCTTTATTTTCCTTTTTCTTATCTTTTGGTTGAACTTCAATTTTTAAAAGTTCTGATAAAGTTTCTACAATAGATGTTCTTTTAAAATTAATACTTTTTACTCCATAGCCTAATCCTTGCATAGCAAGTGCAATTGCTGAATTTACTTCAATATAATCTTTAATATTAATTTTTACATTTTCTGGTATAAAAAATGGTTTTAATATTTCACATTTTATATTTGTAAAATATTCTTGAAAATATAAATCAATATTATTAATTACTGAACCTGTACCTGTAATATATATCTTATCAATTCTATTTAAAGAATTATCTACTATATTCTTTACTTCTTGTACTATATTATATAGTGTAGGCATTATGTCTTCTAAATATTGGTTTTCCTCTTCTTGTATTAATTCTTTGCCTTCCATAGTATATATAGTTGTATTTTTACAAATTTCATAAGCTTTTGAATAAGAATTTTCTTTTTCACTAATACTATTTAATATAGTTTCCATTCCAGCATCTACTCTATCAACATTGTATATTTTTTGTTCTAAAACTGTTGTTATTGTTGTATTTTCTTCTATATTAATAATTGCTACATTTTCTTTTTGATTTGCATCTATTACATTTGTAATAGCCATTGGTAAAGATGTAATTGTAGAAACTGCGTTTCCATCAAATTCTTGTAATTTTCTATTTATTTCAGCTTTATTAACTGAAATATAAATTGCTTTAATTTTTTCTTTATCTTGCAAATCTTCTACTAATGCATATCTAGTTTCTAATGCATTTCTATTAAAATTTTTATCACTGCAATAAGATTCAAATTCTGTTTCAATTGCTTTCTTTAAATCATTTTTATTTAATAAATTAAAGAAATAAAAATATTGATAAACTTCTTCTGACAAGTTAATGCTAATAGGAGTTTTAAAGCTAAATGTTTCTGATATGATTTGATTAATAGCTTCCCCTATTTTATCGTAAAACTTAATTCCAAAAGATTCTACTTTTAAGTTGTCTCTATCTTTAGTTACTTTTGCATATTTTATTAAATTAGATTCTATATATAATCCTAAACAACTTGACATTTCTACTCCTTTGTTTATTACATAAAAATTTATAATATTATATTTTGCAAAATAATACAAAAAATACTTAATTTTTATTTCATTATTTTCCAATTTAAAACAAAATTGTCAAATAATATCGAAAACATTAATTCATATACTTATTTTATATTTATTTGTTGAAAAGTCAATAGATTTAACATACTTGTAATGTAATTGTAATTTCTCTGTAATATTTATTTTTTATACTTTATTTGTCTATATCAAAACAAAAAAATCTTGAAATTCATTAAACTTTTCAAGATTTTCTTTTTAATTATTATAATCTTATAAAACAAATTGCTAATATAATTATTCCCAAAATTACTCTATATATAGCAAATACTTTAAAACTGCCTTTTTTTAAGTAATTCAATAAGAATTTGATTACAAACATTCCTACTACAAAACTTACTAAAATTCCTATAAAAAATGATAAATCAAAAACAAAATGTTTCATTTCATACAAAGCTGCAGCAGCTACAATCGGTGTAGCTAATAAAAATGAATATTTAGCTGCAGATTCTCTATCTATTTTTAAAGCCCTTGCAATAGTCATTGTAATTCCTGATCTTGATACTCCAGGGAACGCTGCCGCTATAGCTTGAGATACAGATATTAAAATTGATTGTTTTAATGTAATATTTTCGTATTTAACATTAGACTTTGATTTTTTATCAACTATATATAATATAATTCCCATTACAATTAACGCAATTGATATCATAAACATTTCTACTGAAATTTGTGTTATTGCTAATTTAGTTGATAATGTTTCTACTATTTTGCTAGATACTTTATCTAATATTAAGCATAATATTCCTGCTGGAATAGTGCTAATTACAATATACCAAAATATTTTTCCATTTGTAGTTTTTTCTTTTTTTACTACTTGATTAAATCCACCTTTTATAAGTTCAATCCAATCTTTAAAAAAGAATATTAAAATTGCAAGTAATGTTCCTATATGTAATGCTACATCAAAAGATGCGTTCATTTCTCCCCAATTAAATAGCCATGGGAAAAGATTTAAATGAGCTGAACTTGAAATTGGTAAAAGCTCTGTTAATCCTTGAACTATTCCTAAAATTATTGCTTGATAAATTTCCATTTTTAATCTCCTTTAATTACATTTCTTTTAAAATATTATATATTGTATCTTTTATAAATTCTGCCGAAGTCAAAGGTGCAACTTTTCCTGGTAAAGATAATGCCCAGATAGTTTTTATTCCTAATTTTTTGGCACTATTTCTATCTATTCCACCTGGATTTGAGGCTAAATCTATTATTAAACAATCTTTATTAACCTTTTCTAATTGCTTTTCCTCTAAAATAATAGATGGAATAGTATTAATAATTATATTAAATTTTCCTAATGAATTTTCTAATTCATTTAGTCTAATTGGTTCATAGCCATATGCTTTTATCCATGCCAAATCAACATTTTTTCTAGCTTCGCAAAATACATTTGCTCCAATTCCTTTTAACATATTAGCTAAAATTTTTCCTACCCTTCCAAATCCTAAAACTAAAACATTACTTTCATGAATTGTCCTAGTAGTCTCTTCCATTGCAATTTGTATTGCTCCTTCTGCTGTTGATATAGTATTTAAAACTACTAATTCTTCTCTGTCCAATAAATCTATTATTTTAGTATTAGAATCCTTAGCCAAATTCAAAAAGTCTTTTTTAATATTTCCCGCAATAAAAGTTTTTCCTTTTATTTTCTCTGCTAATTCTTGTAAAGATACTGTTTTATCACTAAATGGTGTATTTACTTCTAAATTATTACTAGATAGTGGTATTGAACCCACTATAATATCTCCATTTTTTATAGTCTCTTCTATGGTATCGCATTGTATTATATTCTTTATTCTTTTTAAACTTTCAGCTTTATCTATTGCATATGTATATAATTTAAATTCATCTTTTGCTAGCATTTCAGCTAATTTTACAATTCTAAGGTCTCCACCTATTATAGATATTTTCTTAATCAACGTCTACACTCCCTTTTATATGATTTTCCTTATAATTGTATTATAGTAAGAAGGTATTTATTCTATTTCTTTTTCTTTTTCTTCTTTTCTTTTTTCTCTAATAACTTCTACAACTTTAACATCATTATGTCTTAAATTTCCTACTAGATTATAAGTATTTTCTAAGTGTGACATTGTCTGTTTTTCCTTATTCTTTAACTTATTAAGTTTATTCTTTCTTTTTTCTTCTTTTGTAGGTTTATATATTTTTCTCATAATGATTTGAAAAATCATTTCTTTTCTTATTTTATCGTATATTTCTGGATTTTCTTCAACTGCTGTATTTAAATAATTAACTGCTTTTTCTTCTTCTCCCTTTAGCATAGCAATATATGCTAAATAATAATATGAATCTTCTTCTAATTCTTCATCTTCCAAGCATTCTAAAAAATATTCTTCTGCTTCATCTAATTCATCATATAATAAAGCTATTTGTCCTAAATTATATTTAGCATGATATAATAGAGAATTTAATTCAGCTGCTTTTTCATAATATTCCTTTGCACTTTGAAAATCATTTAATCTAGTATATACCATTCCTAGATTATAATAAATATCATAATTATCTGGATGATATTTTAGCGCGTTTAAATATATTGTTGCTGCCTCTTTAAAACGTTCTTCATCATAAAAAATATCTCCCAATAACTCAGTTGCTTCATACATATCTGGCTTTCTTTTTAATAATTCCTCTAAAACTGGTATTGCATTATCTTTTTTATCAATATCATAATACAATGAAGCAATTTTATAGCAAGATTCATAGTCTGATGGCATTATATTTATTACCCTTATATACTCTTGTATTGCTGTTTCTTTTTTGTTACTTTTTTCATATATTTGTGCTAAAGTTTTATGTCCATAATAGCTTTCATTATATTTTGATACTAGCTTCATCATTACATTTTTAGCTTTTTCTTCTTGCTCTATAGATAAATAAAATTTGGCTAAAACCATGCTTATTGCTTCAGTTAAATTAATATCTTTTCTTTCTAATAATATTATTAATATAGGTAATATTATTGAAAAAATGTAGCTGATTATTGTTAAAACAATTGGCAATTTAATATTGAATAAAAGTCCTATAAATCCTATTCCAAATCCTATTGCTTGCAATGCTAAAGAATATATATAATTTGTATCATTTCTATATATCATTTTATAAAATATAATTAGAAATAAAGCAAAAGCAAGTACATTAAAAATAATTCTTTCTATCATATATTTCTCCTCTATTTTGAGAATTTTTTATTATAGTTATCAATGCATTCTTCAATAATTCTTTCAGCTTCTTCTCTTCCCATTATTTTATCTACTGTAGTTTGTTTTCCTTCTAATTGTTTATATACTTCAAAGAAGTGCATTATTTCAGCAGATATATGGCTTGGTACTTCTGTAATATCTTGATATTCATTTAAAAATGGATCTTGTTTTGAAATTGCTATTATTTTTTCGTCATATTCGTCTCCATCTATCATTTTTAAAACACCAATTGGATATGCTTCAACTAACGCTAAAGAAACAATTTTTTCTTGGCAAAGAACTAATACATCTAGTGGATCGTTATCTCCTGCATAAGTTCTTGGTATAAAGCCATAGTTTGCAGGATAATGTGTTGAAGTATATAATACTCTATCTAATTTTAACATTCCTGTTGGCTTGTCTAATTCGTACTTATTTCTTCCTCCCTTTGATATTTCAATTACGGCAACAAAATCATCTTTCTTTATTCTTTCTGGATCTATGTCATGCCATATATTCATTTTGTATTCCCCCTGTCTGTTTTTTTATTTTTTACCTATCTATTTTAGGCTAAATTATACAAAAAGTCCATAGAAAATATAAATTTTTATAATTTTTTTATATTTTTTTAATTTGGTTATTGACAAATCATATAATTAGGTATTATAATTACTTTTGTCAGTTGCAAAACAGATATGCAGATGTGGCGGAACTGGCAGACGCACAGGACTTAAAATCCTGCGGTTGAATAAACCGTGCCGGTTCGATTCCGGCCATCTGCACCAAAATATCAGGTTAGAAATCAAATTTCTGACCTGTATTTTTTTGCGTAATTTTAATAAAATCCCCTATTTTATAAGGTATAGAAAAGAGTTTTAAAAAGTTCTAAAAAATACCCTAAAATGTATATAAAATGTCGGGATTGCATGTCGGGAAAATTTTTAATCTTTGATAGTTCTATCAAATACTCCCTTATTTATTATTATTCCTATTCTGATTATCAGAAAGGATTACAAAATGGAATTTATACCATATAAAGCTAATGAATGTTTTGAGCATTTATATTATCAAATACCAATGGAATTATTTTTCAATCCAAAATACAAAGATAAATTAAATTCAGATAGTAAAATTCTTTATGGATTTTTATTAAATAGACTAACATTATCAGCTAAAAATAATTGGATTGATGAAGATGAAAAAGTCTTTCTGATATTTACAAGAAAAGAAGTTCAAGAAAGATTAAATTTATCTGATAAAACTGTTACAAAAGCATTTAATCAATTAAAAGAATGTAAGCTAATAAACGAGAAAAAGCAAGGTGCTAATAAGCCTAATTTAATTTATGTTGGGAAAATAGACCATGATGAAAATCTTATACAAGTGATTCGTAAAAATTACGAGTCCCGAATCGTAAAATCTACGACTCACGACACGGAAAATTTACGACCAAACTATAACAATAATAATTATAACAATAAAGGAAAGAAAAATAGTTATCAAAATTATGAGCAAAGACATTATGATGATTTAGACTTTTTATATGCAAATAATTTATATGAAAATTAGAAAAAGGAGAAGTTTGATATGAATAATAATGAATTAAAAGAAAAATTTATTGATGATAAAACTGGAATTGAATATATAAGAAAAGGCGAGTATTACTACCCAAATTTAGTTGATTCAGCTAGTGTAAAAGCTAATGAACTTGGTAAATATGGAAAATTAAGACTTAAATTTTTATTAGAGCATAAGAAAACAGAATATACTTGTTTATGGCTTGATAATAAATTAAGAAGTCATTTATTAGAAATAGATAAAACAGCAAATGAAAGATTTAATCTATTAATGAAGCAATTTGTAGAACAAGAAAATATAACTGAAGAACTAAAAGCTAATAATCAAATAGAATGGGTTTGCAGAATGAATAATATTAAAAATCGTGTAGAAGAAATTATATTTAGTGAACTAATCTATGTTTAAAATGGAGGTTAAAGTTATGGAAAAAATAGAAGGTTTTTATAAAGAATATGAAGATATGTTTGAAGAATATTTAGAAAATTGCAGAAGATATTTAAAAGATAATAATGAAAAATATGTAGAGTTAAAAAACGAATATAACAAAATATTAGAACAAAATGAGAATTTAACTTGGGTACTAGAAGGAGATATTAAAGGCAGAAATTTATCAAATGAAGAATGTTTTTCACTTTCAAAATTGGTACAAATTTATTACGATATGCAGTCAATAGAAGAACAAGAAATTTTCTTTTTAGGTGGTAAAGAAGCATACTTTTTCTTTAAAAAGCTTGGTATTTTAAAGTGAGTACTTTGTAGATTTCTTGAATATGCAAGCAACGTATTTGTACTCACGCCACAAATACAAGAAGAATGGGACAAGTCCCAAACCCTAATAAGAAAAAACAGAAAGCGAGATGAAAAAATGAGAAATAGAAATATAAAAATTAATGTGTTTTTAAATGAAGATGAAAATAAAATTCTAAATGAAAAAGTTAAAAAGTCTGGCTTGAATAAATCAGAATTTTTTAGAAAAATAATTTTAGATTATCAGCTAAAAGAAAAACCAGATGAAAAATTTTATGAAATACTTTCACAACTTCGAGGTATGGCGACAAACTTAAATCAAATGGCAAGAACTTATAATAGATATCAAGGTTATATGAGAGAAGATAAAATTAATCCTTTATTAAATCAAATACAAAATTTTATACTAGCATTACAAGAAGTTTATCTTATACCACAAAAGGAAAGAATGTAAGTGGGTGGTAATAGATTATGGCAGTAACAAAAATATGGAAAGTAAAAGATAGATTAGATTTTACAATAAATTATGCAGTTAATGGAGAAAAGACAGAAGAAAGACTATATGTATCAGGTATAAATTGTATGCCTGATACTGCTCTGCAAGAAATGAGAAATACTAAAAAACAATTTTTCAAAACAACAGGAATACAATGCTTTCATGGAGTACAATCTTTTGTAAAAGGAGAAGTAACCCAAGAACAAGCACATGAAATAGGAATTAAACTTGCTAAAGAACTATGGGGAGATAAATTTCAAGTAGTAGTTTCTACTCATCTAAACACAAACAACCTACACAACCATTTTGTTTTAAACTCTGTTTCATTTTTAGATGGTAAGAGGTTTTGTAATACAAAGAAAGACTATGCCCTAATGAGAAAGGCTTCAGATAAACTTTGTGAAGAATATGGGCTAAGTGTTTTGAAACAAGAAGAAAAATACAATAAATATGCTACAAGTAGCTTATATAAGGAACTTATGAAAGATAGTATTGATTATGCAATAGCAAATGCTAAAGACTATAACGAATTTATTAAAATATTACAAGATTTAGATTATATTATTACAGACAAAAACGAAGCCTTGTCTATAAGAAGAGATCCATATAAACGAAATACTAGAATTGAAAGACAATTTGGAAATAATTACTCAAAAGAAAATATTTATAAAAGAATATTAGAAACACAGCCCGAATATCCATATTCTCCAGATCCATATTTATTAGCTAACAGAAGTTATGAAAGATATAACAATGAAAAACAAAAGTATTTACAATTTAAAGGCTCTATTTCATATTTGATTTTTCAATATGAGAAATTACTCGGTATCAATATAGAAATCGTCTCAAAACCTAATATAACGAAAATGACACCAGAATTAATACAAGCAATTAAGAAAATGGACGAATTTTCTAATCAAGTTAGATTTGTATGTAAAAATAATATTAATACAGAACAAGAATTACTAGATTATCAAAAATCTGCTTATGAAAAAATTAACCCACTAAAAAGTGAAAGAGAAAATCTTTGGAGAAAACACAAAAGAGCCAAAAAAGATGAAGAAAAAACATCTATTGAAAATCAAATTGTAGAAGTATCTAAAAAGATTACGCCACTTGCTGAAGAAATAAGACTTTGTGAAAACATCTTAAAAAGGAATGAAATAATTAAACAATATGAACTTCGTCAAAAGTTAGAAGAAGAACGAAAGCAATTTGAAAAAGAGCAAGAAAAAAGAAGAAAGATAGAATTAGATAAAGTAATGTAAAATAGTTTTTATCTAATATAAAGATTGCACTTTCCTTGTCAGATTTAAGTTTGTCAAGGAAAGTGCATCTCATCTAAAATATTTTATTTAGATAATAAATATGCTTTAGCTTTGCTCAATGTTTCTTCGCTAATACATTGCTTAGTTATAAGTAAATTATAACTTTTTTCCCATTTATTAATATTATCATATTTTAATGTATCACTAAAAAGATATGTACTATAACTACCATCTAGTGTAAAATAAAAGTGAATTTTTTCATTGATAGTTTCATTTTTATTAGCAAATAATCTATCTTCAACAACATTCTTATATCTTACTTTTTCATAAAATTTTGTTATCTCATTTTTTATAATATTATTATATTGCTCTACAGTATAATCTTTGTTAATCATTATATAATTTAATTCAACATCATAAGTAACATCTTCAAACCTTTTAATTTCTAATGACACTTCATTCCTATCATATGTTTCATTAGCAATTTCCACAATTTCTCTACCTAAATTTGATTTCATAATCACAGAATTGGATTCATATTGTTTTGCAATTTTATTTGAGTTAAATTTTGTTATACATGCTATAACAATAATTAGTATAATAAGTATAGGCAATATATATTTAATAAAAAATATTGTAGCAAATACATTATATATTGTATTAAAAATGCCTTTATTGCTCATATTTTTCCTCCACATATAATTTTTAAATATTTAGTTTTTTATTAAATCGATTTATTACCAACACTTTTCTAAATCAGATGCCTCATAAGAATCAACATATTGTCCATTATTTATTGATACCATATATAAATTTCCATTTTTATCAATAATATAACCTTCTTGACATCTATATTTCACTCTTACTTTATCTCCAATATTAAATTCATCTCCACTAAATAATTCCATAAACTCATCTCCGTTTTATTTTATATTTTACTAATAATACAATTAGCAACTTCATCTGAAGTCATATTAGATGTATCTATATGTATAGCATCTGAAATTTTATTAAGAAAATCTATATTTTCTTTCATAGAGTAGGTTGCTAAGTTCTTGTCTCTGTTTTTATCTTGATTTATCCTTTCATGCAGTATATTCTCATTTGCTTCTAGTATAAATTGCTTAATTTTATTTTGATTAGTCCTAATAAGTGTATTATAACTTAATTGTTCTGTAACTGCCATTGGAATAATTAGTAATCCTTCATAACTAGATATAATTTCATTAATTCTAACTTTTAAAAAATCAATAAAGTCTTCATTTGCTTGAGGATATGCTCCACCGCCTCTAAATCCCATCGTTAGATTTGAGCTTAAAAATGAAAGCCATAATTCATCAGGTTCTAATACTTTTGAATTACCAGAATAAATTTTATTTAGCGTATTTGCAACAGTGGTTTTACCAACACCATAAGTACCATTTATCCAAATTATCATATATTACTCCTATTTCATATTTAATTCATTAATCTTTTTATCTAAATTTAGTTTAGATATTAATTCATCATACTTCCATTCAATTAATTGTATATTATTATCTATACAAAGCTTTCTTTTTAAATTATCGTTTTCTTTTCTTTCAGATAATAAATTGTCTGAAAATCTCTCTATCACATGATAATGCTGTTCTCCTTGATATTCTATTGCAATTCTTAAACTAGGTATATAAATATCAATAATTAAACCTTTAAATATAGGATTACAATATTGATAAATTGCATCAGGATACGAATTTTTAACCAATAAGAATAGTTTATATTCTGATTTCCAAAGTCTTTTACTTTCAGGAAGAGACTTATAAAAGTTATCAAACATCTCATTGTAGAAGTTTTTTGGAGTTCTTTCTTCTCTATATTTAAAATAATAAAAATCTAAATTAAAAACTTGTTCAATACCATATTTATTAATCATTAAATTTATAAGTTCAATATCACTGCATTGATATTTTTCCTTTAGCTTATCACGTATTTCTTTATAATTTTGAGTATTTGTTGTAGAAACATTTACATTGTCAATAATATAATCAAAGAAATCTCTTGATTCATATTCAATAAGTTCTAAAATTTTTTCTTTATTTTCTTTTATAGAATCTCTTAAAATCCTAAAAAGTGGATATCCATATATATTATAGGAATAACCAAAATGTGTTAATCCATCACTTTTTCTATTAATAATTATAGAAATAATATCATGAATATTATAATCACTTAATGGGATTTTGACTTTATAATTTATTGTATCATCATCAATAAATTCATTTTTTACTGGTACTACATTATATTGAGAAGTGATTATTTCATACAATATAACACTATTCTTAAAAACACCTCTATTAAAATAAAATTCTATTTCATTTTTTCTAGAATAATATTCAAATGCCATTTTCCCTGGTAAATAAGTTATTCTTTCTGAAAGACATGATTCAACAATCCCTAAAGTTATTAAATTGATACAATAATCCAAATTATTATCCTTTTTAAAATATATATTACCGCAACCCTGTCCCCATATATTTACGACATTTTCTACTGAAAATACATGTATGCTACCCTTATAAATAGCCAATGTAAAATTATCAGTATTTTTTCTTTTTAACAATACTGCGTAATGAATAACATCACCTGGATTGATACTATAAACTTTATCTCTATCTACTAATTCATAATTTATGAATATGAAAGGAGCAAATTTGTTATATTGAAAAACATTATCAATTATAAAATTTTTCTTATCTGAATCAATTGCCTGAAAATCTCCAACAACTCCTTGTCTACAATAATCAATTTCTTTAACATTTATAAGCCCAATTCTTGAAATGCCATCATTTTGATAGGCATATTTTGCTACAATATCTTTTAATGGATAAAAAATTTCTTTATCCCTTTGCACTATTAAAAAATGTCCTGGAATTGTTGCATATGTTTCATTTTCATATTCTATCATTTTTTTATTACTGGGCTCATAAATCGAATCACTATTATTTGCAATATAGCTCATCTTACAATAAGGACAAGCATTTATGTATGGAGATGTTTTTCCACAGTATGGGCATTTTACTCCATCGGTACCATTTTTTTGTTTAATTGCTAAAAGTTCTTGTTTGATTTTATATTCTCTTTTTATTCTTAGTTCTTGTCGTTTTTCTTGAAATTCTTTAGCTGAACCAAGAAAGATATTATCCTTAGAATAAGGAAGTTTAGAGTTGATTTTATAAATTTTGTAATCACTATTTTGTTTAAGAATATTACTTAATTCTTCTTTTGTATAGATATCACTCAATTCAATTTTTTGCCATTCTTTTTCCAAACTATTTTCAAAATTATACTTTTTTTCACAGGATTTTTTTGTAATATTTAAACAATTACATTTTACGACTTGATTTCTTTTATCAGCTCTTATTTCTTTAATTTTGTGGCATATTTCGCATTTGCCCTCTAAAAATGTCCTGTTTCTTCCGTTACAATTCTTAATATATGATTTTGTTATAATCCACCCATTTATATTTTGTCCAATATAATTTATATCCATTATAAAATTTCCCTTTCACTTATAGCATTACATTTCCAATATCTTATGACTATAAATATTCTTATCTCTAAACAAATTCATTATATCATAAATTTGCAAGAATTGTTGATTTTAAGTAAAATTTATTTTATAATTTAAAATGTTAGGAGGATTAAGTATATGCAGAATATTGAAACAAATCGTGTAGAAAATAAAGAACAACTAAATGAAGATTTTGAACAAGAAGTAATTGCCTTTCTTAACTACAAAGAAGGTGGGATTATTTATGTTGGAGTTAGAAAAGATGGACAAGTTATTGGTGTACAAGATATAGATTTAATGCAATTGCAAATAAAAGATAGAATAAAAAATAATATACAACCTTCTACTCTAGGATTATTTGATGTAATTGTGGAAACAATAGATGATAAAGATGTTATAAAAGTTGTTATTTCAAGTGGAACAGAAAAGCCTTATTATTTAAGAAAAAAAGGAAGAACCCCAGAAGGATGTTACATTAGAATTGGTAGTAGCAAAGAAAGAATGACATTTGATATGATTGATGAAATGTATGCTAGACGTGTGAAAAATTCTTTAAAAGAAATAGAATCTCCTAGACAAGACCTAACTTTTAGACAGTTGAAAATATATTACGAAGAAAACGGAATGAAACTTAATGATAATTTTGCAAAAAATCTAAATCTTTTGACAAATGAAGGAAAATATAACTATAACGCATATCTACTTGCAGATGAAAATACTGTTTCTATTAAAGTAGTAAAATATTTGGGAACAGATAAAATGGATTTGGTTAAAAATCAAGAATATGGATATCGTTGCATAATTACAGCAACTCAGAGAATACTAGATAGATTAGATGCAGAAAATACTACATATGCAAAAATAGAATATTTTGGAAGAAAAGAACAAGAAATGATAGATAGTTCTGCTTTAAAAGAAGCAGTTATAAATGCTATCGTGCATAATGATTATTCTTATGGTAATTCTCCTATTATAGAGTTATATTCTGATAGAGTTGAAATAACATCTGCAGGTGGACTTCCTCAACAATTATCAAAAGAAGATTTCTTTAGAGGAGTTACTGCACCAAGAAATCAAGAACTAATAAGAGTATTTAAAGATGTGGACTTAATCGAAAATATAGGATCTGGAATATTAAGAATTTTGAAAGCATATGATAAAAATTCATTTATATTTATGGATAATTTTTTACGAGTATCATTTAAATATAAGGAAAACCCATTTGAATACGACCAAGAAACTACCCAAGAAAACTACCAAAAACGATTAAGTGAAATTCAAGATAAAATCATTTCATTAATTAAAAATAACCCTAAGGTTACTCAAAAAGAAATGGCTGAAATGCTTGACATATCAAGAGAAAAAGTAAAATATCATATAGCTGTATTGAAAGAAAATAATATAATAAAAAGAGAAGGTTCTACCAAAAAGGGCAATTGGAAAATTTTAAAATAATTTCTTGGTCGAAAAAACGACCAAGAAAACGACCAAGAAATTAAAAATCTTCCCGACCATTTTTTGATGTTTATCTATCAAAAGTGGTCGGGAAATTTTGTTTTTAGAAATCTTTATTTTCTTCCATCCAAATTTTTAGTTGTTCTTCAGTAATTTTTTCTTTTTTAAATTCTTTAATCTTTTCTTGTGCTGATTTCTTCCATGTATTAAATTTTTTCTTATCTTTTTCTGAAGTATTTGGATTCCTACTTAATTCCATTAATCTTTTTTGATATGTTCTTCTGTAAATTAAAAGACCTTCAACTTCTTTAACATTTTTAGCATATGTAGTACGAGCTCCTAGTTCTCTACATTTCTTTCCATTTCCAGAACGAGGTGTTAAATCGCAATAAACTTCAGCTTGTCTGTTTACAGGAATAAAGTATCTGCCACAATGTTTACAAGTTTTAATTGTTATATTATTATTTACCAATTCACTTAAAACTATAAAACAAATATTATCTAAATACCTACTTGAATATTTAATACCATTTTGCATATTTATGCCATTTATTCCTTGTGTAATGTCGCTTAGTTTAGCAGAAACAAAATCATTTTTAAAAATACTCAAAGAATTTAATAATACTTCTGTATTTTGTGTATGTTTATTTATTAAATTATGTTTTAACGAATATGCCTGAAATTTTGTATATGGTTCATATTCTTTATCTTCTTCATTTCCATTTAAATTATATATGTAATCTACACATTCTTTTAATTCTAATTGAAGACCATACAATTTTACTTGAGCACTTTCAAAAATTCCCTTTGCATTTGCTATAAATGAATTTATATCTGTATATGATAATCTCATTTTTTTACTAGAATATTTCTCTATTATTCCCAGTCCATAAGCATATATAAAATCTTTATATGCATGTCTCCAATCATCTAATCTAGCATTTAAGAAATTTATTAAAAGCATACCATATCGTTCTTCATAAGGATTATATAAATCTAGAGGTTTTGGTTTTAAAGCATTTTTTATATATTCAGCTCGATTCCTTTTAGGAGAAACTTTAGGTAAGAAGCTATCAGTATAGTATATGTAAGAATATTTAGAGTTTTTACTAGTACCAATTTTTGAGTTATATAATGTTAAAGTGGTAGTATAATACTCTTTTTTATTATTTTTATCAAACCATATGTAAAAGCCTTTTTCGTTAGATAAATCAGCTTTATTATTCATTAGTATTTTTCCTTTCATAAATATTTTGTGAGAAATTTTAGAAATCTTATAAATTGTATTGACATCTTATAATACCTTTAGTATAATAACAATGCAAATCAAAAGTAAAATTTCTCACTATCTATTTTAATAATACTACAAAACAAAGAAATATGCAATAGAAATCGAGAAATTTAATAGCAACGAAAGGAGGAATGCTAATGTTAGAAGTTAAATCTAAAGAAAAGCCAATGCCAATAATTTATACAACAAAAGACATTTGCAAAATGTTTCATATTGGTAGAGTTAAATGTTTAGAACTATTTCACAGAGCTGATTTTCCAGCACAGAAATATGGCAGAGGTTTTGGAATTGAAGCAAATGCTTTAACAAATTATATGAGTTCTAGACATATTATATCGTAAAAAGCAAAAGAGATTTAGAAATCACACTTCTAAACCTCTACTAAGTACAAGGGAATGTCTTCCCTATAAACTCACAAAATTATTATAGCACAAGTAAGTATTTACTTGCAAGACATTCCCTTTAAATTTTTATGAAGGGAGCATAAAATGAGCAAGAAGAAAGAATTTGTCGAAGGTATCGACTATGTAATAACAATAAGAAAACGAAAGAAATTTATAAAAAATCCAAAGAAAAGCATTTGTCCTATATGTGAAAATTGTAATCATAAAAATTTGTGTTTAAATCGTAGAAATAAGGAGACTATGGAGAGATGCAACAAGTGTAAAAATTGTACTGATAATTCTTTATGTGATAAATTTAACTTTTATAATGAATATGAAGGAAGACTATTGAAACTTGGAATAAATGCAAATACAGGAAAAGCTATCAGACAATCATTTTCTGGTAAGACTGAAGAGGTTGTTTTAGAAAAGTTAAAAAAGCAATATATTAAGAATAAAGAAGAAGGCATAAAAGAAACAATTTACACTCCAAATGAAGTTTCAATAATTGAACTAGCTAAAGAAATTGAAGAAAATAAATATAAACTTTCAGCAACTCATGGCTCTGGTTATAATAGAAATATGCAAACAATAAAAGCTTGTAGTGCATATAACTTTATGTTTAAGCCTATTCAAAATGTAACTAGAAATGAAATAGAAAGGTTTTTACAAGCAGAACGACACAAATCTAATTCTACTATATCAAAGGAATATAGCATAATAAAAAATGCCTTTGATTTAGCTTATAAAAAACATCTTATTGATAAAGAAATTGCTTTAGATTTTAGTATTGATCCGATAGAAAAGCCTAAAAGTCACAAAGAAGATAAAGATGTTGTAGCATTTACAATAAAGGAAGAATATATACTAATTCAATACATGAACTCTCATTATACACAATATAATAATATGCTACTATTAGCATTATATACTGGTATGAGAATTGGAGAAGTATTAGCTTTAACTACTGCTGACATTAATTTTGATGAAGACTATGGAACAATTAGTGTTAATAAAACAATTACTAAAAATAAGAGTGGAAAAAGAATTGTTGGAAATGTAACTAAAACAAAAAATGGCAAAAGGAATTTGCATTTAGATAAGAACTCAAAAGAGATTGCAGAAAGAGCAATTAATGAAATGACACCAAATAAAAAGAATATGTTATTTCTTCGAAAAGATGGCAAGATATATGAAAATAGCCAAGTAAATAGTGCATTTAAGCGAATTTGCAAAAATGCTGGAATAAAAGTTATCATAACTAAACACAAGAAAGATTCTAAAACAAAAGGTATTCACTATGTAAATGAAAAAACAAGTGATGTAAATGTTCATATGTTAAGACACACCTTTGCAACTAGATGTATTGAGGCAAGTATGGATTTAGCAACATTACAAAAGGTTTTAGGACATGCTAATATTCAAACTACAATAAATATTTATGGAGATATATTTGATTACCATCAGAAAAATCAAATGTATAAATATACAGAATATATGCAAAAGATGAATGAAAAATATGAAAAGATACTTGAAAATAATATGATAAAAGAATAAGATAATAATAAATAATTTGATAGAAAATTATATTCCCGACAATGTCGGGACAAAGATATGAAATTTGAAAACACTTGATATAAGTGAGAAAGATAGCAAATAAAATATGCTCATCTGCACCATTAGAACCTCAAGTAGTTCGTAAGATATACTTGAGGTTTTTATTTGCAAAAAATACATATTTTCTTAACATTTTTTTATTTTAAGAGTAGAAAATAATTTAAAAAACTATATTTTTATATAAAAAGGTAATAAAATACACAAAAATTAACTTTTATAATCTCCTTTAGGAGTTTCCATTTTTGACATTTTTATGTGAATTTGATATAATAAAAGTGATGAAGCGTTTTTACTCCGTTACATCATAGAAATTATCAACAATAGACGTGCTAATGCATAAGGAGGAAAAAATATGGCAAAAATAGTTTGTTACAATGGTGGCAAAGAAAGTTTTTATGGTTGTTCCAACCCCTACAATTTAGTTAAAGGAAAAACTTATGAAGTTATTTCTTCAAAAGATCGTGGTTGGCAGACCGATTACACTTTAAAAGGCGTTGACGGAGAATTTAATTCTTCATGGTTCGATGAAATTTCCCCTCAGTTTTATATGGCTATTTCTCGTGAAATTCCTAAAATTAACGAACGCCACTTTTGCTACAAAATTGACTTTGCTAATGGCAAACATAGACTTGTTCCATGGCTTACTAGCTCTGTCAATGAAGTTTTCTATATTGGAAATAATATTTACCAAGTAACTACTTGTAACAATATTTACGTTGTAACAGTGGGCAATCTTTAAAAAAGTTTTTCTTTCTCTTACCTTTTGGTAAGAGTTTTTTTTGCCAAAAAATTAAATAACTTACACATTTCGACATAAAAAAGAAAAATAGTATGATATAATTGTTTTAATGAATTTGTTCATTTAACTTTTATTCAACATATTTTTTAATCACTTTTCAGTTTTTATATCACATCAAAATTCTAATATTACTATTAAAATATAAACATTTAGATAAAAAAATCCAACCAGTGTTTTAGGTTGGATTATCTTTTTTAATTAATTGCTGTACCATTTACATATAATTTATAACCATTAAAGTTAATGTTACTATATGATGTATCTTCATCTGTTAAACTTGTTACATAGCAGTCTCCTGTTAGTGTTAATGTAGATTGCTATCTATATTTAATGTTATACTTTTAGCAGTGTTTGCACTATTTATCGTTGTCTCTAATTTACTTCCTTGTTTTAAATTCATTTCTAGTATGCTTATATTGTCTACTTCAATATTACCTTTTGTATTTTCTATGCTAATATCTCCTGTTGAGTATATTACAGGTGAACCTGCTCCTTTTGTTGAAAGTACTGAATTTTTAACAATTACTGTACCTTCTCCTCTATCTGTTGCAAGTGTTGCACAACTTTCTCCTTCTGTTGAAATAGTTACGTTATCTGCTTCTATATATCCTCCATAAGTACTATCTAATCCTCTTGAAGATGACTCTCCTGTTGTTTTTATTGTTGTATCATAAACATTATACTTTTGCATTCTCTCCTGTTGCAAAAACTGCATTTGCTCCTTTACTATTTGTATTTATAGTTGAATTCTTTATTGTTGTTGTGGAATTTGAAATTGTTAAAACTCCTGCATTTACTCCGTAAAACTCACTATTTTCTGTATTTGTAGAATCTCCCGTTTTTGTTATTGTTGCATTTTCTAATGTTAAGTTTCCTCCGTCAGATGTTTTTATTGCAGATTTATCTTGAGTTTTTCATAATATAATTCATACCTCCTTTTTATTTTATTTACAAATTAGAAGATTGATTTTGGCTATTTTGATTATTATTTGTTTGCATTTGTCCATTTAAATTTTGTTCTCCACTTGGCTTATCTGGTAGTATTTGACCATTTCCTCCGTTTGGCATTTGTGGCATTTCTCCATTTTGTAAAAAATCTAGTCCTCCATTAGTTTTTGACTTTCCATCGTTTCTTTTACTGGTTTTACTATCATATTTGAAACTTTCTTTGATATTGCATATGCTATTATAATCGAAATTATAGAACCTGAAATTGCATAAATATAAATAAATTTTATTCTTGTTACTACACTCTCATCTTCCATTAATATAATAGTAGCTCTTTCGCCTTTCATTTTAGATGTTCTTACTTTATAAACAAAGTTTCCTACTATTCCTTTTTCTTTATTTTGTTTGTATGCTTTATACACATATTGCTCTATATCTTCATTTTTGTTTCCTATACTATCTACAATTTTTCCATTTTCTATCATATATGTATATGTTTCTGATAAATCTATTTCCATTCTGTTGTCATCATTGTTAGTTTGTGTTCTTTCGTCATTTGGCATCTTAAAAAAATTGTCAAATCTATCAAGCATTGATGTAGCTACATTTATTGTATTATTATAATTAAGTATTGCAAACAAAATTATTATTCCTAAAATAATTGTTGATATTGATACCATAAGGATCCAAAATACTTTTGATTCTAATTTCTTTATCATTTTGATTCCTCCTATATTTCTAATTTATAACCTATTCCTCTAATTGTTTTTATTTTTACATTTGTTTTTAATATTTTAAATTTTCTACGTATAAATGTTATACATACTTCAACATTATTGTATTCCGCTTCACTATCATAACCCCAAATTTTATTTGCTAGAACTTCTCTATCTACAACTTGTCCTTTATTTACCATTAATAATTGCAATAATTCTAATTCTTTACCATTTATTACAATAAAATTTTCATTACAATTTATTTGGCAAGTATCTAAATTTAATGTTAAATCTCCAAACTCTAATTTATTTATACTATCAACATCATTTGTTCTTTTTAAAATATTTTTTATTCTAGCTAAAAGCTCTCTTGTATGAAATGGCTTTGTTATATAGTCATCTGCTCCATTTTCTAATCCTTGTAATTTGTCGTTCATTTGAGATTTTGCAGTAAGCATAATTATAGGTGTTTTTATTTTTTCTTGTTTTATTGATTGTAAAATTTCAAATCCATTTTTTCCAGGAAGCATTATATCTAATAATATTAAATCATATATTCCTGTTAAAGCCTCGTTTTCTCCATCTATTCCATCTGTTACTATATCCACATTAAAGTTTTCTTTTTTCAAAGTTTCTGAAATTGCATCAGCTAGTGGATATTCATCTTCTATAATTAAAATACGCATACATATACCTCCTGTATTTTTTATAAAAGTATAGTAAACTTTTATTGAAGTATTATTGAATGTATTATATAAAAAAATGTATTTTTTTACAAAATTTATACATACTATAATAAAATAATTTTATGGAGGATTTTATAATGAAAAATGAAAATTTAAATATTCTAGATGAAGTAAATAAAGGTGCAACTATGGGAATGGACGCAATTTTTTATATTAGCGAAAAAGTAAAAGATGATACTTTTAAAAAGGTGTTAGATGGTGAGTACAATAAATATAAAGATATTTCAAGAAGAGTAAATAACATATATTCAAACTATACAAACGATAAAGAACCTCATGAGACAAATGGGATGACAAAAATGATGACATGGTATGGAATACAAATGAAAACTATGAATGATGATACTACTTCTAAACTATCCGAACTTTTAATGCAAGGAACTAATATGGGAATTATTGAAGGAAGACGTTTAATAAATCAAAATCCTAATGCAGATAAAGATGTAAAAAATGTTTTAGACGATTTTGTTACTATGCAAGAAGATAGTGTTGAAACTTTAAAAAAATATTTGTAAAACTTAAATTATATTAAAGTATTATTGATATTTACGCATTCTTCTTGTATAATATTTTTATTATGGAAGATTTAAAACGATACAATCATTTAAATGAATATTTAAAAAACAAATTTGGTGAAAGAACACTTAAAATTTGTGTTGATGGAGGCTTTACATGTCCAAATAGAGATGGAACCTTAGGACGTGGAGGCTGTATTTACTGTAGTCAAAAAGGATCTGGAGAATTAATAAATTGTAATTCTTCTATTGCAGAGCAAGTAAAACATTACTTTACAACATATAGAGCTCAAAGGGCAAATAAATTTATTGTTTACTTTCAAAATTTCACCAATACTTATGATACTATTGAAAATTTAAAACAAAAATATGATTCCGCTCTTATAGATGACAGAATTGTTGGTCTATCTATAGGAACAAGACCTGACTGCATTAATGAGGATATTGCAAAACTCTTAAAAAGTTACACAGATAAATATTATGTTTGTGTTGAATTAGGTCTTCAAACTAGTAATGATAAAATAGGAAATTTAATTAATAGATGTTATACTTCTAGCCAATTTACACAAGCTGTAGAAATTTTAAATAAATACAATATAGATGTAATTGCTCATATTATGGTTGGTCTTCCAACTGAGACAAAACAAGATATTATGAACACTGTGAACTTTGTTAATTCTCATAAATTGCAAGGCATTAAAATACATTCCACTTATGTAGTTGAAAATACTAAACTTGCAGATATGTATAAAAAAGGTGAATACAAAGCTTTAGATTTAGACGATTATATAGAAACTTTAATAGATATAATAACACATTTAAATCCCAACTTTATTATCCATAGAATCTCGGGAGATGCTCCAAAAGATATTCTTGTTGCTCCATATTGGAACGCTCACAAAATGTGGATATTACATGGTTTTGAAAAAAGATTTTACGCTCGTGATTTATGGCAAGGAAAATACTATGAAGAAAATTAATAAACTATTAGGGACAGACTGATTTAGTTTTTGAAGGTAAAAATGTAATAAAAAAATAAAAACATATTAATTTGAAAAAAAGCGCATTGAAAGTAAGTAAGCTAG
>OIWT01001209.1_pt1 | contig 32166 bp, 20 predicted proteins | sample 1587701 | NCBI WGS metagenome assembly OIWT01 (sample SAMEA3888904, study PRJEB22519) | human gut metagenome | biome: human gut; feature: human-associated habitat; material: faeces | place: Denmark | collected 2009 | reverse complement strand
GGGCGTAGGGAATGGGGATATGGTACCCAGGGCGTTGCCCTGGGCTACGGACTTGTTGGGCTTTCAGCCCGTGCAGGGCCGCAGATAGGGGATGCCGCCAAGCGTAGGCCACAAAAGAAGAAAAGAGAAAATACAAACCATTGATATCAACAACACTATGTTTGAAGTAAATCATCAGTCACCCACCAGTCTGGGCGCCCAGCCAACGGCCGACGCCACGACGCGCCTGAGCATTCAGGCACGCAGCTGGCGGCAGTATCTGGTTTCAGCAGCCCTGTTGGCAGCCCTCTTTGGAGCGCCCGCAGCGGTTCCCACCGCGGCGCAGGTGCGCCCGAAAAGCGCAACGCAGCAGCAGGCACGCCCTGTGGGCGGTAAGCGCATCATCAGGGGTACGGTCAAGGACGATGCCGGCCACCCGCTCATCAGCGCACACGTGCGCGTGAAGGGTGCGGGACGTGGAAGCGTGACGAACGCCAACGGCCAGTTCTCGCTCCAGGTGCCCAATGGGAAGGTCACCATCGAAGCCTCGTACATCGGCATGAAGCCGCGCACCCTCGTCATCCCCGCAGGAACGGGCAACCTCGTGCGCGACATCATGCTCTCGGAAGGAGGAACGACGCTCGGAGAGGCCGTGATCACCAACGGATACCAGAAAATCGACCCGAGAAACAACACGGCGGCCATCACCAGCGTGAAGATGGACGACATCCTCATGCCGAACATGACCACCGTTGACATGGCGCTCGAAGGACGCATCCCAGACCTCGTCTTCACCAACAACTCGGGAGAGGCGGGAGCGACGGGACGTGTGCGCGTGCGCGGAACTTCAACGATCGTTGGTAACCGTGAGCCGCTATGGGTGCTCGACGGATTTGTGTTGCAAGACCCCGTGGACGTTAGCACGGAGCAGCTCAACGACCCCGACTATATCAACTATATCGGTAACGCCATTTCGGGTATCAACCCGGAAGACATCGAGCGTATCGACGTCTTGAGAGATGCGGCGGCAACGGCCATCTATGGTACGAGAGCCTCCAATGGTGTGATTGTCGTGACAACGAAGAAAGGTAAGGTGGGTCCGCCCTCCATACGCTATTCGGGACAGACGACCATCACGCGCCGCCCGCATTACACCGACAGCAACATCAAGCTGATGAACTCGCAGGAACGTGTGCAGTTTGGCAAGGACCTCTGCTCGCTCCACTATGCTTTCCCGAAGAATATGCCGCTCGTGGGCTACGAAGGTGCGTTCTATCGTTATCAGACGGCGCAGACCAATTATCAGGAGTTTCTCAACGAGGTGCGCCACTATGAGACGGTGAACACCGACTGGTTTGACATCCTGACGGAAAACGCTGTGACGCAGCAGCATTCGCTTTCTATCTCCGGCGGTTCCGACGCCACGCGCTATTATGCCTCTGTGGGCTACATGCGGCAGAACGACGTTATCAAGACGCAATATGTTGACCGCTACACCATGTCCATGAACCTCATGACGAAGTTCTCAAAGAGCTTCAGTGCCAACTTGCGCATCAATGGCAACGTGCAGAAGAAAAACCACGTGCCGTCTGAAGTGGGTGTCATGGACTATGCTTACCAAACGACGCGTGCCCTGCCGTGTTTCAACCCTGACGGCACCTATTATTACTATCAGCGTCACGCGTATTCCGTTGGCAACAGCCAGAAGAACTCACGTCTCTACAACTATAACATCCTCAACGAAATCGACAACTCGTCGAGCCTCTACAACGGCAATACCATCTCGGTCAATGGCGACCTCAACTACCGCCTCGGAAAAATCGCCGACTTCACGGCGGCCGCTTCTTACAGCCGCAGCTCAACGGCGCAGTCGAGCTGGTTTGGCGAGTCGACCAACTATGTGGCCATCCTCAAAAACGGCGAGGCATCAGAGAAGCCGATGGAGGGGGAGACTGGACTTTGCGAACTGCCTTATGGCGGCGTGTACAACACGAGCAACACGATCTCTGAGAACATGACGGGACGCTTGCAGGCCAACCTTCATTATCTCACGCCCGACCGTCGCCACCAGATGAATGCCACGGCGGGATATGAAGTCAACGTGTCGAGAAGTTCGGCCGTTTCCGACGAAACGCGCGGATATTTCAAAGACCGCGGCATGAAGTACATGTCGATGACGGGCGACGACCTCTCGGCCTTCCCGCTCTATAAAAACTGGCTCGCTGCGGGACACCGCACGCTGACGGAGGGAAAGACAAACACGTTGAGCGGATATCTCAGCACGTCGTACACTTTCAACGATATGGCCACCATCGGATTGACGGGACGTTTCGATGCCTCCAACCGATTTGGCAGCCGCAGCAACGAGAAGTTTAACCCGGTTTGGACCATGTCGGGAAGCTGGAACATTCGACGCACCTTCTGGGGCGACCCGTTTGCCTATAGGGAGGACGACAAGGAAGACGTGCTCAACGACTGGAAATTCCGTATTTCTTATGGTTACACGGGTAACATGCTCGACGGACAAACGCCCGACTTGCTCTTGAAGCTCGGTACGCTCGACACGTATTACGGCGAAAACGTTTCCTACGTTTCTTCGCTCCCTAACCCAGAACTGAAATGGGAGAAGACGAGCGACCTCAACATGGGTACGGAGGCTTCGCTCTTCGACAACCGACTGACGTTCTCCGTTGACTTCTGGTGGAGACATACAACGGACGCCATCACGGGCATCAACGTCTCGACCATCAACGGCGTGAAGACGTTCCACATGAACAGCGGAACGCTCAACAACCACGGTTTCTCCTTCCAGTTGAGTGGATACCCCATCAAGAATAAGGACTGGCAGCTCTATCTCTCAACGACTTATTCATGGTCGACCAACAAGGTGACGACAAGCACGAGCGACACCTACACGATTGACGACTATCGGAACGGAACGGCCGTTGTCAACGGCAAGTCGATCGGCACGTTCTGGTCTTATCAGTTCCTCGGACTGAACCCCAACAACGGTACGCCGATGTTCGACGATTATGAAGATCGCAAACACCTGCTTGCTGGTCTTGCCCTGGGCGATGTTGTGCAGCGCGTGATGGTGGAGAGCGGCAACCGCGACCCGAAATTCACGGGTAACCTCTACGCCACACTGACCTGGAAGCAGCTCTCGCTCCGAACGAACTTCAACTACCGCATTGGCTCGAAGGTGCGTCTCTTTAAACTCTATTCGCCTATCATCTCGGGCGTTTCTTCCGACAAGAACGTGCGCCACGAGTTTGTTGACCGCTGGCGCACGCCGGGCGACGAGAAATTCACGAATATCCCCGTGCTCCTCAGCCCGAGCGACCCTGTCTACCAGCATTATGCCCAGCACTGGAGCAACGGACTGGAGGCGAAGCTCGACAACATCCAGGCTTTCGCATCGAGCATCTGGGACATGTATGACCTCTCAGACCTCCGCGTTGTGCCAGGAGACTATCTCCGCTTGAGCAACATGTCGCTCTCTTACAACTTCAAGGCATATCAGCTGAAGCGCACGCCGCTCAAATCGCTGCGCATTGACTTCTCAATGACCAACGTCTTCACCATCGCGTCGGGCAAGCTCCACGGACAGTCGCCAACGCAGGCAGGATTTGCCTCGGTTAACCTCTCTGAGCGCCCGGCTTACACCATCGGTCTCAATGTTTCATTCTGAGGTTGAAACTGTTGGAAATATGCACATTTAAGTAGGTGGTCAAAATTAGTTCAAACTGGTTTTTCCCCTGCTTTGACACTATAAAATATTTTTGAATACCTACTTATAATATAGGAATCAAACAATGAGAAAGATATTATTACCGATGCTCATGGCTGGCGTTGTCTCCTTTGCGGGATGCGACGACTTCCTGAGCGAATATTCGCAAGACAAGATTGTGGCCAAGAAGGTGCAGGACCTCGACGAACTGCTCCTGGGCGACGGCTATCTGCAAAGCAGCGCCATCGCCAGCGGCCCGAGCATCACGAATCCAGCAGGATTCTTCAACATCATCGACGATGACAGCAACACGGGGCGCGACATCGACACGCTGAGCGAGCGCTCAACGTTTGTTGGCAAGGCGTGGGTGCAGTCGCTCATCGGCATGTATGGCTATTTCGGATGGCAGCAGGATGTCGGCACGAACTACGATGGAACGGTTGTCAGCGACGACGCCGCCACGTGGGACAAGCTCTACAAGCATATCAACGTGGTCAACGTGATGCTCAATGAAATCAAAGACCTCCCGCATGCCACCGACAAGGATTTGGCCGATTTCTATCGCGTGCAGGGTGAGGCCCACTTCATCCGTGCGCAGATGTATTTCACGCTCGTCAACCTCTATGCCAATATGTATGAGGAGAGCAACTGCGAAACGAAAATGGGCGTGCCTCTGAAGCTGACGCCCAACGTGGAGTTTAAATTCAAACGCGCCAGCATCAAGGCCATCTACGACCAGATCATCGACGACCTCACGAAGGCTGAGGACTTCCTCACGAAGAGTCCGCAAAATTCTGCACACTATCTCCACCGCGCTTCAGTGGAGGCGGTCGATGTGCTCTTCAGTCGCGTGTATCTCTACATGCAGAAATGGGATTTGGCCGCTGAAAAGGCTCAGAAGGTGATGAAGAGCCAGAATTTCTATCTGGCATCGCTCTCGTCGTTGGGTCCCAACGCGACGTATCTGACGAGCGAAAACAGCGACGTTATTTTCTCGCAGGGATCGAACAACCTCTCTTCAACGTATGTCTTCACGGGACGCCCTGGCGACTATTGCGTATCGAAGAACCTCTACGACCTCTATGACGACAAAGACCGCCGCAAGAGCTGCTTCTTTGGCACGTACAACAACGACAGCCTCTCCATGGTTCATTGCGACAGCATCATGCTCAAGGGCAAATATGAACGCGGAAATAGCCTGCGTGCCCACGTGTCGGATTGCTTCACACTGCGTGTTTCTGAGGCCTACCTCAACCGCATGGAGGCGCTGGCCATGATGGGCGGCGAGCATGAGGCCGAGGCCAACGATTTGCTCAACAAATTCCGCGCTGAGCGCATCGACGGTTATGTGGCGCAGAATTATACGGGCGAAGAACTCGTCAACCAGATTCGCACGGAGCGCCGCAAGGAACTTTGCTTTGAGGGACACCGCTGGTTCGACCTCCGACGCTATGCCGTTTGCGAGAAATATCCTTACACGAAGACCCTCGTTCACGTTTACAACGTCTGCAACGACTACGGGTGGAAGTACCCCTACACGCTGGTGCTCCCTCCCAACGATCCCTCTTACACGTTTGCCATTCCGAAATCGGTCATCGACTTCTTCACCGACGGTTCGATGCCCACCAATCCGCGATATAAGCGCGACCCGCTGGAAGGCAAAAAGAAATAATTTCATGATTTCAGAAAAGAGAATATGTATATGACAACAAGTAAAATGAAATATGTGTGCCTCTGGCTCTTCGCGCTCGGCTTCTTGGCCGCTTGCAGCGATAGCGAAGACACGTTGTCGAACAGCATCGACTTCAGTTCGCCCTACGAGCTGAAAGACAATCCCGACAGCCCAGTCGACCACGAACGCTATCTCATCTACAAGGAGTATGGCGTGCCTGTGTTCTTCAACGACACCGTGGGCAACGTGGTGACGGGAAAAGACCTGCAGGGCAACGATATTGTGAAGACGGAGACCATCGACCTCAACTGGAGCTTCCAGTCGCACGACGGCAAGAGTGTGAAATATTCCTACACCTACTATAAGACCGACGAGGAGAAGATGAAGGCGCTTGAGTTTGCAAGGGCTTATCTCTCGAAGGCCAGTGTCAAGATGCGTCCCTTCTGCATGCTCTTGGCCGACACGGTGAAGCAAAATAGCACTTCCCTTAGCTATCGCGACGGATTTCGCTGCCTGCTGGTTACACACACCAGCGGCTACGACGAGTTTCAGCGCGACTCCGTTGCCAACCAGATTCTGCAGAGCATGGTGCTCTCGCGTGTGAAACTCAATAGCAACCTCGTTTCGCGCTTCGGAGAAGTTTCAAACCGCGACAAGTTTTACGGACGCCCCTGGGTTAACGATGGGGTCAACGGTGGATTGGGTTGCGTTTGGGAAATCAAGCACGAGGGTATGTACTGGAAGCCCATGAAGCTCTTTGATGAGGGCGTGGCAGAGGATTACATCGCTTTCTCCTTCAAAACCCACGTGACAACGGTGGAGGAATTTGAAGCCGAGCGGGCCTCCATCATCCGCCAGATCGGAAAATACGGCTTTATCTGCGGCAACACCGACTATCGCGGACAGCTCGACCACGTGCAGAGTCCGGGAAGCATCTCGCAAGACCTGACGTTCTACGTGCAGACGATGATGAACACGGGACGGGCCGAATTTATGAAGCGTTACGGCGAATCGCCGCTGGTCAAGAAAAAGTTTGACATCCTGGCCGATTACATCGAAAACGAATTACTCATCGACCTCAACTACTAAAACAACCCTCTCGAAAATGAACAAGATAATGAAAAAGTGGGGAACGGCGGTCTTCACCGCCTTGACGCTCTGCCTCGGCTTCAGCGCTTGCGCCGATGATGACGCCATCACGCTCAACACGGCTTCAATCAAAGAGGCACCCGATTTTGTTGACGCACGCGACGGACATGTTTACCATTGCATCCAGATCGGCGACCAAATCTGGACCACGGAAAACCTGGCATACATGCTCCCGCTGGCCTCTGCCGATGGATGCGTGACCTGGGACGAGAAGCAGGATATCGACCCCGATAGCCTCGTGGTGGACACCGCCAACATCGTGGTGGTCATCTCCGATGAGAAATATAAGGAAATCTATGACGGCGTTGTCAACGACCCTGGCCACGACTGGCCAACGGAAGTGGGCACCGACTCGTTGCAGTTCCACCTCATGTTTAATAACTTCTACGGCGAAATGTTTACGCAGGAGCAGTTTACCAACGTGTTTGTCAACGACCCCGTGATGGCGCCTTTCGGCAAACTCTTGCTGGAGCGCCTGGAAGTGCAGCGCCTCGTTGAACGACAGGACTACATCGACCGCCTGACGGAATATAAGAAGCAAATTCCGCTCAAGCATTATGCCGCAGCTGAAAAAGCCAACGGCGGATATGTGGCCGAAAACGGATTCCTCTACACCTACGAGGGAGCGCTCAAGGCGGTGCCTAAGGAAGGCGGATGGCGATTGCCATCGGATGCCGACTGGAAGAAGCTCGAGATGACGCTCGGCATGCCCGCGTCGGAAGTTGACAACATGGAAGCATGGCGCGGACAGACCCTCGGCGACGCCCTCAAAGCTGGAGGGGCAACAGGCTTCAACGCGCTCTTCTCTGGTTGCAACGGCTATCAGCGTACGCAGGAAGACCTCTTCATCAAAAAAGAAGAAGGCGCGTATTTCTGGTCATCTGACAAGGGCTCATACACCGCCAAGGAAGATGCTGGTGAAGACGAGGAAGGCGATGAAGACGGAAAGGTCAACGTCGTCTACGAAACAGGCATCATCCGCCAGCTCGCCATCTATTCTTCAGGCATCTGGAGAGGAACAACGCGACTGGAAAACGGATACCGCGGTATGGCTTACAGCGTGCGCCTCGTCAGAGATGCTAAGTGAATGCATTTGGCAATAAATTCAGACCATTAAATTTTTTAGACTACACAAAAAGGCACGTCTCGACGCCCGTCCCGGGGAGGGGCGTGCCTTTCTCATGGAGAATAAATACACAAAACAACAAACCAACTATGTCATCATTCAATCTCAAAAGAACGCTCCCCCTGCTCTTCGCCGCCGCCCTCGCCACTGGCGCATCCGCACAGGTGGAACTGCCGAAGTGTGAAACCGCCCGCGTCTATGGCGACACGGCGCGTCTCTCCGTCATGAAATATGTCGGCACAATGGAAGAAGCGCAGGCCCTTTCCAAGAAAACAAAGAAACCCATCTTCTTCAATTGCTACGTCTCTTGGGCCACCACCTGCGTAGCTATGGACCAGTATGTGTTCAGCAACCAGGCGTTTGCCAAGACGATGGATAAGAAATTCGTCAACCTCATCGTTGATATGCGCAGCAAAGAAGGCCGCGAACTGGCTAAGAAATATGGCGTGCGCAGCTATGCCTACTATCTCGTGCTCGACGCTCAGGGCAACGTGCTCCAGCGCATCCAGGGTGGCAGCAAGCTCCCCGAATTTCTCCAAAACCTGGAACTCGCACTCAGCCCGAAAACTTCGCTCGCTGGCACGGAGGCTAAATACAAAAGCGGAAAATATTCGCGACAGGAGCTCTTCAACTATCTCAACGCTCTGCGCGTGGCAGGACTTGATTCCACATGGCGCGCCGTCGCTCCAGAATACATGAAGGGGATGGCGTGGGCCGACTATGCGAAGAAGGGCAACTGGATGTTCACGAGCGTCTATCGCAACCGCAATAATGAGTTCTATCCTTATTTCCTCAACAACAAGAAGGCGTTTCTCGCCAACAACGAGTTGTTGCAGGTCAACAACAAATTCGAGTCGATGCTCACGCCAGCGCTCCTCAGCTATGCCTGTGGCGACGTGGCCTACGACAAGGCCGACGTTGAAAGCTACCGACGCGACCTCCACACCTTCAATATGCCAGATTCTTGCGCCTGCCTCGTGCTCTGCGACATCGCCGATTTGCGCGGACAGGGACGCATCGCCGACCTCATCAGCTATATGAAGACCTCTGGCCGCTACCTCGACAAATATTACGGCATCCGCGCCAACATCGAGCAGACATTTAAGTTCCCCAATGCCACGGCAGAGGAGAAAAAGGCGCTCCTCGCTTATTTGCAGGAAGCCGTTAAGCGCGAAGAAGGCACCAAGGTGGGCATGCGCCTGCGTAGCTTCGTCGAGTCGTTGGCCAATGCTGGCAAGGGCATTACGTTTGCAACAGGAACGGTTGCCGACATCCTTGCTAAGGCCAAGGCTGAGGGCAAAATGGTGTTCCTCGATTGCTACACCACTTGGTGCGGTCCTTGCCGCATGATGGCTAACACCATCTTCACCAAAAACGAGGTGGGAGAATATTTCAACAAGCATTTCGTTTCCTACAAGCTCGACATGGAGCGCGGGGAAGGTCCAGCACTGGGCAAGAAATATGGCGTGAAGGCTTTCCCGACTATGCTCTTCATGGACGCTGAGGGCAACGTTCGCCACACCATCGTCGGCTCGAAGTCGGCCAACGAGCTCATCGAGGAAGCCAAGACTGCCTTGAAGAAATGATTTTCCGCAAGGTAGGACGTTCAAAATACAGAAAATCTCTGCGCGTTTTTGAGCCAAATAAAAAGTGGCGAAGCATGCGCACATGATAAACGAACAAAGCGCGAAAAGGAACGCCCTGAAAGGGCATCCAGTTCCCAGCCCAGGGCAACGCCCTGGGTATCAATGCATAAACGCCTACGCCCTGTAAGGGCAAAAGTATGGGCGAACGGTTGGCTTTTACTTTTGCCCTTACAGGGCGTAGGGAATGGGGACATGGTACCCAGGGCGTTGCCCTGGGCTCTGGACTTGTTGGGCTTTCAGCCCGCGCAGGGCCGCAGACAGGGCTTTTTCCGTACAATCTCCATCTACTTAATTTTTCTGGATTTTGAACACCCTACCTGAAAGGGGCTCATATTTCGAATCCCGCACTCTTCTGAAATTTCCTTGAACAACAAAACAGGGCGCTCTGATTTTTTCTATCAGAGCGCCCTGTTTGTTATTTTCAGAGAATGTGGCCCGTTAGCATTTGTATTTTTGTCCCTCTTCTCACTCTCCCATTTTGAAAAGTGGCGAGCTGGCCAAAGCCGTCATGGAGGGGTAGAGTAGGTCGGCCCCTGCGTCGAGCAGGATTTGGTTGTTGAGCGGGCCCGTGTTGACGGCAACGGTGAAGATGTTGGCGGCCACGCCAGCCTGTACACCCAGCGGTGCGTTTTCAACGACGATGGCCTCCCAGGGGTTCACGCCCGCCTTTTTCAGTCCCATCAGATAGGGCTCCGGATGAGGTTTCCCGTGATGTACGTCCTTGCTCGACACGACAAGCTCGGAATGGAAGAAGCCAGGATAGCCCGTTTCAAGGCGCTCGAGAAGCGATTTCTGTCCGCTGCCCGTCACGACAACGATGGTCATACCGAGCGATTGAACCAGGCGAAGAACGTCCTCAGCGCCTTCCATTTTCGGTGCTTCGGGACAGGCGTTGAAGAGGCGGCATTTCTCCTTGTAGATCTGCTCGATTTCTTCGGGCGTCGCGTTGCGTTTCCAATAGCGCTGCGTGAGGATGTTGATGGTGGCGTTTCCCGTGCGCCCCTCATGCAGAAAGGCCTCCTCTGGCGACATGTCCAGGCCAAACTCCGTGCAGACCTGTGCCCATGAACGGGCATGGTTGGGCATGGAATCGAAGAGCACGCCGTCCATGTCAAACAAGACGGCACGGGGACGGAAATCCGCAAATCCCGTGCGCTCCTTATAAGCGGCAACGGCTGCCGCTACAACCTCACGGGAGGATGCGGCGGCAGTCGTTGTTGAATGTTTTTCGTTTGTCATATTCTTTAGCATGAGCCGAGACGTTCACGGATGGCTTTGCTCTCAGCCTCGTAGCCTGGTTTGTTGAGCAAGGCAAACATGTTTTTCTTGTAGGCTTCTACACCAGGCTGGTTGAAGGGGTTCACGCCCAGAACGAGACCGCTGATGCCGCAGGCACGTTCAAAGAAATAGATGAGCTGTCCGAGATAGTAGGCGTTGAGCTCTGGCATGACGAGGCGCAGGTTGGGGACACCGCCATCAACGTGTGCCAGCTGTGTGCCGAGTTCTGCCATCTTGTTGACCTCGTCCACGCGCTTGCCCTCGAGGAAGTTCAGGCCGTCGAGGTTCTCCTCGTCGTGTGGGAAATGGAGCGTGTGGGCCGGCTGTTCAACAGAAAGCACGGTTTCGAAGATGGTGCGTTCGCCGTCCTGAATCCATTGGCCCATGGAGTGGAGGTCTGTCGTGAAGTCGACAGAGGCAGGGAAGATGCCCTTGCCGTCCTTGCCTTCGCTCTCACCGTAGAGCTGCTTCCACCATTCGCTCATGAAATGGAGCTTCGGCTGGAAGTTGGCCAAGATTTCGATTTTCTTTCCGGCGCGGTGGATGGCGTTGCGAACGGCAGCATATTGGGCGGCGATGTTTTCCTCGAAGGGAACATCGGTGCCAGTGGCTTTTTCCATGTCGGCAGCACCCTTCACGAGCTGGTCGATGTCGAAGCCAGCGCAGGCGATGGGGAGCAGGCCGACGGGGGTGAGAACGCTGAAGCGTCCGCCCACGTTGTCGGGGATGATGAAGCTCTTGTAGCCTTCCTTGTTGGCGGTCAGACGGGCAGCACCCTTCTTGGCGTCGGTGATGGCAACGATGACCTTGCGGGCCATTTCTTTGCCGCGCTGTTCTTCACATTGCTTCTTGAGCAGGCGGAAGGCCAGGGCCGTTTCAGTGGTAGTGCCGCTCTTTGAAATGTTGATGACGCCGAATTTGCGCGTCTTCAGATATTCGCAAAGTTCAGAGAGATAGTCTTCGCCGATGTTGTTGCCTGCGAAAAGGATGACGGGGTTGCTGCCGTTGTTGGTCAGCCACTCGAAACTGTTGCCGAGGGCCTCAATCACGGCGCGGGCGCCCAAATAGCTGCCGCCGATGCCAGCCACAACAATCGTGTCGCAGTTTTCGCGGAGCGTCTGGGCCGTTGCCTTCAAGTCGGCCAAGTGTTCAGCGGAGATGCTGCTTGGCAGATGGAGCCAACCCAGGAAATCGTTTCCGGCGCATGTGCCAGCTTCAAGGGCTTTCTGGGCTGATTCAACTTCGGGGCGCAATGCTTCAACGGCGCCTGCAGGCAGGAACTGGGCTGCCTTTTCTGATTCCAAACGGATATTGTTTGCCATAATTTATACAGATGATTTTGTTTTGTTCTTGATTTTCTCGACAAAGTTACGGCAAGGCGTGGAGAAGGCAAAATATTTTCCCTTTTTTTACCGTTACTTTATCCCATTGATGCCTCGTTTGACTGATTTGAGAGACAAAATGGGTCCTGCCGCTTCGCCGCCCGAGGGCGTATGATTGCTGGTGGCCAAAAAAGCCTGGCCGTCCTTGGCCGTTTCTCTGATTTAATTGCTACCTTTACACTGATTTTTAAATGCCTATCATTATGAACCAAATATCAGACTCTTTCAACGGCTTGATGAAGGAAATTTCAGAACGCCGTTCCGTTCGCCGATACACTGACGCGCCTGTTGACGACCAGTTGCTGAACCGCTTGCTTGAGGTTGCGGGACACACGCAGACTATGGGAAATTTGCAACTCTACAGCGTTGTTGTGACGCGCTCGGAAGAAAAGAAACGCCAGTTGGCTCCAGCTCATTTCAACCAGCCGATGGTGACTCAGGCCCCCGTGGTGCTCACTTTCTGTGCCGACTATTGCCGAACGACGGCCTGGTGTGAGCAACGTAAAGCCACGCCGGGGTATGGCAATTTCCTTTCGTTTGTCAATGCGGCGACCGATGCACTGCTCTTTTGCCAAAATTTTTGCACCCTGGCCGAAGCTGCGGGACTGGGCCTCTGCTTTCTCGGCACAACGATTTACCAGCCTTTGCAAATCATCAGTGCGCTCCAGTTGCCGAAACTCGTCATGCCCGTTGCCACCATCACGTTGGGATGGCCCGATGAGACGCCTGCAACCAGCGACCGCCTGCCGCTGACGGCCATTGTGCATGAGGAGACCTACAAGGCGCCGACCACAGAGAGCATCGATCGCGATTATGCCCTGAAGGAAAGTTTGCCAGAGAACAAGGCCTTTGTGGAGGTCAACAAGAAGGAGACACTGGCACAGGTGTTTGCCGATGTGCGTTACACTAAAAAAGACTGCGAGGCCATGAGCGTGGAATTGCTCAAGGCTTTGAAACAACAGGGGTTTATGGGTGTTCTATAAATTAGCCAAGTCAATCCTAAATAAAGAATCTCCATTAAAACTGATTTATAGAACATCCCTTTATAGATTAGAGGAAAAATGAAAAGCGAAATGAAGGGGGCGGACGTTTCAAGGAGACGTCGCGCCCTCAAGAAATGGTGGCCACGCTTAGTGGCCATTTTTTGCATCCTGTTTGTTTGGTGGCACGTGTTCCGCCCCGTCACCTTCAGGCAGACGGCTTCTGCAACCTGCATGGTGGAGGCCCGTATGTGGTATGTGGCAGAAAACGGTGCTGGCGATTCCGTCTGCATCGCTGTGACAGACGGACACACCACAGACGCGGAAGGGCGCCTTTGCCATGTTGACACGACATGCGTCTCGGGCGTGTTTGTCTCAGGAAACGGGCGGTTGGTGGTTCCGGCGTCCGTTTTTCTCCAGGCAGCCGACAGTCTGTCCGCCGACTCCGTCCGCTCCCTTCTCTTGAAAGAAAAAGAGCGCCTTGGCGTGTTGGCTGGCGAGCAGAAAGAGGCCGTCAAAGAATTGGAATATTATGCCCGCACCCATTCCGTGGTCGACGACGGATACAACGATGTCATGCGTTACGGCAGTGGGGTGAAAGCCAGGCAGAAAGATGTCGACTCGTTGCGTTGCCTCATAGATTCCGTTTTGGCTGGGAAGTATTTAAAGGTGCATCTGCGCCACGAAACCTCTGTCGCGTTTGCCGAAGTGCGAGGATGGATTGCGCCAGGAAAAGCGGAAGTCAGGAGGCAACGGATGGCGGCAACGTGCATCAGGAGCAACAAGCAACTGGCGTTGCTGCAAACGGCAGATGGGAGATTGCCGCAAAATGCGTCGTTCGTCTCCTTATATAATAAGGGGGAGGAAACGCGGTTTCGCGTGGGCTATATGAAGGGCAGGGCATTGCCCGACTTGCTGCCCGAAAACGTGGGCAAACAAATGCCGCAGGAGGTCACCGAAGGGCTGTTGCAGATTGACAAACGGGGCGATGCCGTTGGCCTGACGGTTGGCGGACGCTCATGCCCGTGGCTGGCGGTGCGCAAATTCTGCTTGGACGGCGGTGGGTTGGCGTGGCTTTCTGGTGATGCCTGGATGACCGTGTGCCAGATGTTGCTGCCTGCCAACGACCGTGTGCAACCCCTCCAAGACACCCTTTCCGAGTGGCCGCAAAACATCCGGCGGCGACAGACGGAAAACCGTTATTTCCAAGTCGTGACCGATTCGACAGGTCTGTTTGCCGGACGGATGGCGGAAGGTAGCGCCTGTGGCGTTGGATTCAAACGCTATGCCGATGGCGGGGAATATTACGGGATTTTTGAGAAAGGCATGCGCCAGGGAGTTGGCACCTACACCGACACCTTGCAACGCGTCTATACCGGAGTGTGGACAGCCGACACCTTGCCGCAGGGCCTACTGCAAGACGGCGTCGCGCGATATTCCGGCATGTTTAATGCCAAATTGCAGCGCCACGGAGCGGGCATCTGTCACATTGCCGGACAGAGCTACTATTGCGGGCAATGGGACAGCGACCGCCGGCAGGGCTTCGGCTTTGCAGTGGGCGAGCGCCACATGGTGAGGGCCGGCATTTGGAAGAAAGACAAATTCCGAGGCGAGCAGATGGTCTATACCTCCGACCGCGTTTACGGCATCGACATCTCGCGCTATCAGCATGAAATCGGACGAAAACGCTATGGCATCGACTGGAAACGCCTGCGCATCACGCGCCTCGGCGTGGCCAATACGGCCCGCATCCGTGGCGAGCAGAACTATCCCGTCACCTTCGTTTACGTGAAGGCCACTGAAGGCACCACTTCGTCCAACCGTTATTATGCTGCCGACATCGCCGCTGCACGCCGCCGCGGATTGCGCGTCGGGGCCTATCATTTCTTCTCGACACGCACCCCCGGAGCGGCCCAGGCTCGCCATTTCATCAAAACGGCTCGTCTGAAACGGGGAGACCTACCCCCCGTGCTCGACGTGGAACCCTCCGACAGGCAGATAGAGGCTATGGGCGGCCGTCGTGCCCTCTTCCGCGAAATGGCAGCTTGGCTGAAAGTCGTACAGGCCCATTGCGGCACAATGCCCATCCTATATATCAGCCAAACCTTCGTCAACAAATACATGGTTGACGCCCCCGCTGCCCTCTTACGTTATCAAGTGTGGATTGCACGCTATGGTGAATACAAACCCTACGTACACCTCCTCCTCTGGCAACTCTCGCCCTACGGACGCGTGGCCGGAATACAGGGAGAAGTTGACATCAACGTCTTCAATGGCTCCCGCAAGCAATTCCAACGCTTCGCAGCGGCAAATGGCGTGCGCTGAAATCTGCGGCGCGGCGGGCAAAGGCAAGGACAGCGCCGCCATTTGCGGCAAAAAACAAAAAGGCGGCCAAATTTCTTGCAAATAAAAGCCATATTTCAAGGTTTGTTCGTATTTTTGTAGGTGAAAGGGCGGCGTTTGGCAACTGTATTTGCAACCAGCGCCATATAATACAGAATATATGCGCCCTCCGCTCCACACAAGCAGACAAAATTAACACAATAAAATAACGACATACCATGACGTTAATCAAATCTATCTCAGGTTTCCGCGGCACCATCGGTGGCAAGCCAGGAGACACCCTCAATCCAATTGACATAGCAAAGTCAGTATCAGCTTACGCAAGCCTTCGCGAACGCGTAGTTGGTCCGTATCGTCGCAAAATCGTAGTCGGCCGTGATGCCCGTATTTCAGGCGAAATGGTTTCACACGTTGTTTGTGGCACCCTCATGGGCATGGGCTTCGATGTGCTCAACATCGGCTTGGCTTCAACTCCAACAACTGAATTGGCGGTTACTATGGAACGCGCCTGTGGCGGTATCATCATCACGGCCAGCCACAACCCACGTCAGTGGAACGCTCTGAAGTTTCTCAACGAGCACGGCGAGTTCCTTCCTCCTAAAGAGGCCCAGGAAGTCGTTCAGCTGGCACGCTCTTGCGACTTCAGTTTTGCAGACGTAGACAACCTCGGTTGCTACACCAAAAACTTCTATTTCGACCAGCGCCACATCGACCTCGTCAAATATCTCGAGCTCGTTGACGTAGAGGCCATCCGTAAGGCCAACTTCCGTGTGGCCATCGACACAGTCAACTCCGTTGGCGGCATCATCCTCCCGAAACTCCTCGGACAGCTCGGCGTCACTCAGGTGACAGGCTTGAACACTGAGCCGACTGGCGATTTCGCCCACAACCCAGAGCCTTTGAAGGAACACCTTTCCGACATCCGCAACCTTATGCGTAAGGGACACCACGACGTTGGTTTCGTTGTTGACCCCGATGTCGACCGCTTGGCGCTCGTTTGTGAAGACGGTAGCATGTTTGGCGAAGAATACACGCTCGTTGCCGTTGCCGACTATGTGCTCCAGCACACACCGGGCAACACCGTTTCCAACCTCTCTTCAACCCGCGCCCTCCGCGATGTAACAGAGAAATATGGCTGCACCTATACGCCAGCAGCCGTTGGCGAAGTCAACGTTGTGACGAAGATGAAGGAAACAGGGGCCGTTATTGGTGGCGAAGGAAACGGCGGAGTCATCTATCCTGCCGCACACTATGGCCGCGACGCATTGGTTGGTATCGCCTTGCTGTTGACCTACATGGCCAAGACCAAGATGAAGGCCACCGAGCTTCGTGACTCCTTCCCGAAATATTGCATTGCCAAGAACCGCATTGACCTCGACCCGAAGACCGATATCTACGCTATCCTCCAGAAAGTTAAGGATCTCTACAAAGACCAGATGATCACGGATATCGATGGCGTCAAAATCGACTTCCCCGACAAGTGGGTTCATTTGCGCAAATCAAACACTGAACCGATCATTCGCGTATATTCTGAAGCATCCACCATGGAAGAAGCCGATGCTCTCGGCAAGCAGATCATGGACGTTGTGTATAGCATGACAAAAGAATAATTCTTGGGATTTCCCCATAACACCATCAGGTTCAAACGCGTTTGCTGCCCCAACAAAAAAGGTGGCAAGCACGTTTGAACCATTTTTCATTAAAAGAGGAGCTGATAAACACAGCAAGCAAGTCTCTGAAATTCATGTCAGAAACATAAGTAATGCGCTTGGCAGATTCAGACCACCCCGCTCGTCATCACACACCTCCCAAACAACACACTAAACATGGAAAAGAAAAAATTATTGATGTTTCTCCCGACCCTCTTCCCCGCCATCGCTGGCGCACAAGGGCACTACAACATCGTCTATATCATGACCGACGACCACACAGCGCAAATGATGAGTTGTTACGACAAGCGCTACATCAGCACGCCCAATCTCGACCGCATTGCTGCCGACGGTGTGCGCTTCGTCAATAGCTATGTGGCCAACTCCCTCTCCGGTCCCAGCCGCGCCTGTATGCTGACGGGAAAGCATTCACACAAAAACGGATTCACCAACAACGAACACGGCATCTTCGACGGCTCGCAGCAGACCATGCCAAAGCTCCTTCAGAAGGCAGGATACCAAACGGCATTAATCGGGAAATGGCACCTCGTCAGCACGCCGACGGGATTCGACTATTACGACTACCTCCCAGCGCAGGGCAACTATTACAACCCCGACTTCATCAACATGAAGGGAGAGACCTATCAGGAGAAGGGCTACCTCACCAATATTATTACCGACAAGGCCATCGACTGGTTGGAAAACAAGCGCGACAAAAACAAACCCTTCCTCCTGCTCATACACCACAAGGCCTGCCACCGCAACTGGTTGCCAGAATTGAAATATCTGCACGAATATGAAGACCAGACGTTCCCCCTGCCCTCCACCTTCTACGACAACTATGAAGGCCGCGTCGCTGCCGGAGCGCAAGAAATGGAAATCGGCAAACACATGGACATCATCTACGACACGAAGATGTATCGTCCAGGCCTCAATACGCCGCTAACGGAGAACTATCTCAACATGGTGGGCCGCATGGACAGCAAAGAACGTGCAGAATACGACCATTTCTACGACTCCCTTTCAACCGACTTCTGGCAACGCCATCTCGAAGGCAAGCAGCTCGCCGAATTTAAATATCAGCGCTATATGCGCGACTATGCCAAAGTGGTCAAGACACTCGACGACAACGTTGGTCGCACGCTCAACTATTTGCGCGATGCAGGTTTGATGGACTCCACCCTCGTGGTCTACACCTCCGACCAAGGCTTCTACATGGGCGAGCACGGATGGTTCGACAAGCGCTTCATGTATGAGGAATCATACAGCACGCCGCTCGTCATGCACCTTCCGAAGGGCTTCAACGCCAAAGGCGACATCAAGGAAATGGTGCAGAACATCGACTATGCGCCAACCTTCCTCGCTCTCGCCGGCGCACCGATTCCCAACGACATACAGGGCAAGTCGCTCCTCCCGCTTTTGAAGGGGCAGCACCCGAAAAACTGGCGTAAGAGCCTATACTACCACTATTACGAATACCCCGCGGAGCACAGCGTGAAGCGCCATTATGGAGTCAGCACAGCCGACGGATGGAAACTCATCCATTTCTACAACGACATCAACGAGTGGGAGCTCTACAACTTGAACACCGACCCTGAAGAGTTGCACAATCTCTACGGAAAGAAGGGGTATGAGGCTGTCACCAAGCGTTTGATGAAGGAGCTTGTCAAGCTCCAGAAGCAGTACGATGACCAAGACGCTTTGAAGTTCAACAAAATGTAATGGCAATCTAAGCAGTGGCGAAAAAGATAGGTTGTTCTGTTTTTTTACCATTACTTACCATAGCTGAATGCAGCGTTCTGAAAAACGCTGCATTCAGAATATACACCAAAAAAGGAAGACCCGGCACAATGCTGGGTCTGCCTTTTTTTGATGAGACGGGATAGGGGAGGAGCAAAGCTCTTTTCTAAAACGCGCCCGATTTAATAAAAAATGAGTTGCAAAAAGTGTCACACATTATGTTATGTATTTTTGCAACTCGCTGAAAATCAATTATAATTATGGGACTCATAAAAGTATAGCCTGTCTCGCCGCCATTATAGATAAAATCGTAAAACGCCTTTTCTAAAGGATTGGACATATCAAGAGTATTGCCATTAAGTCGGTTGACAAGTCGGCCGATATTCTTGACGCACGTAAGATAGTTCTTAACGTATCTGCCGTAATATTCCGTCCCCTCCTTTGGTATCAGTGTCGTTGAAAATTCCAAATCTCGCATGGCGTTAGAGATAGCGAACTCAACGTTTCTTGCCGTAGCCATTCTTGCAATCCAATTGGTCATAGCCTTCAAAGCAATAGCTCCAGGGTTTTCCGTGGCATCGGGGTTTAGGAAGCCATTGATAGCTTGCGCCGCCCTCGGGTTCCCGTTGATGGTCAGTATGTAGGTCTTGCCTCCACGTTTCACCATAACTTGATGCTCATTCATGTTTCTGCCGAGCACTCGGTATGGAATATGCGGTTTCTGATGAGCCAAGGCGTAGGTGTCAGGCTCATCCTTAACCTTTTCCTCCATGTCATCTTGGAAATCAAGCATTACTTGGTTTGCTTCCTCCGTTGTCATGCCGTTTGTATCAGGCACAGCCACTGGCACCCATGCTCCGCGCGTGCCGTCTCCGTTGTCGTAGTCTTCATCAAATTTCACGTAGAGGTTACTGACGCTGATAAGGTCGGATGGGTGGTTTAAAGCGAGGTTCAGCAATTGCTGTTTCATGAGATTGCGGTTAGACTGCATGATGGCCATTTCTGCCATATTACCGATAACCGCAAACGGGTCATCTGCAACACTCTTACGTCCCTTGGCTTTCTTCATGAAGCTACCCGTGCCTCCATTGATTGTTTGGTCGCCAAAATATTCGTACACCTCATCACTCGTTGTTTCGTCAAAGCCTCTGAGTGGAATGTAGTACTGATACATACTGCTTACGTTGTCGTATGTCTCCTTACTTATCAGTCCTGCCTCATACGCTCTTTGAAGGGAAGACTTGGTAGCAGCACGAATGCTGTCCCACATGCTATCCGTCAGACTGCCAGCCTCGGCCTCCACTTCCTCTACATATTTTTGCGCTTCATCCATAGCGTCAGAAACGCTCTGCGTTCCGAATAACTCTGTCAATCCTGCAAAGCTCTTCTCTTCATATTCATCAATGAAGTAGTCAAGCGTCTTCTGCCCAAATGGGTGCATGGATTTATATCTGTCATAAGCCTCTTCTGCGGCCTTTCCTGCCATATATTTTTGACGTTCCATGCCGTGTTTGGCCATCACATACGTCTTTATTTCTTCGTATGAACGGCCTGTCTCGCTGCCAAGCGCATGAATGGCCTCTATCATATCTGCATAAAGCGTCCTCTTGTAAATATCCATCTGCGCATAATTGCGACTGCTCATAGTGATATAAGCGTTATATGGATTTTCAAAGTCTCCAAGCTTAAAGCCGCCGTTTTTCTCTATGGCGTGTTGTAAGTCCTGAAGAGGAGAAAGCATGTCAACCCACGCGGTACGTTCAAGGTGCGAACCTCTCGTCACAAGTCTTTCATAAGTATCCTTGGCAAGGATTTCCTGCAAATTATCCAGTTCTCCGCGGAGCAAAACGGAGTGCTCCTTCTTCTCCGTGTCGGTCATCGCGTTCTTCCCAGCCTTCAATTTATAACGCATGGCAATACGCTATGCTTCGGCTACATAGCGTCCCTTTTCGCCTGTCTTCAAATTCTGATAGCTACACCAAAGTATATAAGCAAGTTCCCTATCGCTCAACTCACGGTTTTTCAGGCCCAAGAACTCCAGCGCACGATTAAACAGTCTTCGGAGGGTAGCAAACAAGCCGCGTTCCTCTGCCGTCATACGTTCAAAGTCCGTGCGCTCTGCAAGCCCTGCAAGATATTCTTCTGTGGCGGTACGGAAATTCCATCCTTTTCCGCGACGCAATTCGTTGATAGCGTCTTTCACTTCCTGCGAAGCTGCCGCAAGAACGCTGTCAAGAAAAGCATCCATCACGTTATGGCCAAATAACTCTCTCAGTCCGTGATGGGCTACGGCTTCATGCAGGATGGTCTGCGTCACGTCTGCTGCGTCAGTGTTGTTCGACAATACCACGTGGATTTGCCCCGTTCTGGTATCATACCAGCCTTTGGCCGTGGCCTCTCTTCCTTCAAGGCCTTCGGCGCTTTCATGCACGACAACTCGGCCGCCAAGGTTGAGGTTCTCGGTGGCTTTCTGCGCGGCTTGGCTTTTGGATTCGGAAGAGGTGGAAACGTGTGGAGTGTCTTCGCCTTGGCGGTATAAGATATTATCGCTTTCGCTATTTTTAGTAACCACCACGGCCGTATCGTAACTGCCTCCTGCATTTTTTTCGTTTGCTATCTCAACAGAGTAATCACTACCAAGTTCAGTCTCGCACCACTTTTTTAGTTCATCCTTGGTGAATCCCTTTTGATATGCTTTTATACTTCCATTTGGGCGTAATACCAATATCTCAGACGCATCATCCTGTGTTATGCGAGTTATCCCCTCCTTGCCTTGCTTGCGAATGCTTTCTGCGCTACGCACATTGATAACGAGTTTTCCTCCTTTCTTTAGCTTGTCGGTCATATCGTGAAGAACATTGGCTCTCCAGTCGTCGGGAATGACATTGAGTACAGCATTACTGATGATGTAATCATATTTCTTATGAATGTCATTATAACTCGTATAAGTTGGCGCTATTCGGTTTTCAGATGGATAGGGTTCAACGTCATCCACATTCATGCCGTTTTCCCTCATCCATTCCGTGCCTAATCCAAGACCACTGCTTGCGTCAAGAATACTAACATTCTTACCGTTGGAATCACGTTTGACGAAATCACCAAATTTCTTATATGAATTAATGGTGTTCTTTACCTGTGTGGTGTGACGGCCGTCCTCGTTCGTCTGCTCCTCTATCCACCTTGAACCATATCTTTGACTGAGTTCTTCACTTGTACTTAGACGTATGTCATCATTACTGCTCACTCCAAACTTCCGAGGGTCAACCCCTTCCAGCAAATCCTTCATTACGCGGTCGGCAACCTCCTCGGCGCTCGTATAATGGATGCCCAAGAAATCGGCAACGCCTTTCCAGAACTTACTCAGAGCCTGCTTCACACGGGCAAGCGCACCGACAGCGGCAGCTTTTTCAAACACACTGCCGTCGCCCTGCATAATCTTTTGCTGCTCGGCACGCAATCGCTCTGCTCCCCTGCGACCAGAGAACGTAGCAAGCACCTCGTCGGCAATATCGTCATCGTTCTTAAGTTCTGGGTACAATTTCTGCACCTCAGCCCATACGGATGTGCCCTTCATCAATCCGACAATATTCTTCCACTCCGTAGGATTGCCTTCGCGCATGGCGGTGGCCCATAGGTGGGCATACTCATGGATAGGCGTTTCGGCTGTCGCGATTCTTGGGTCTATATAGATTTTGCCGCCGACTGTGAAGCCGTAAGCTTCGCCATTGGATGTGCGGAAGAAGCGGATGCGGTCTGTAATTTTCGCATCTTCCTCATTGAAGATAACGTAGTTCTTTGCGCCATCAGCACGACCGCCTTGTCTATAGTCAGCAGGATATTTGATGCCAGTAAAGCCCATATCATGAAGCATCTGTGATGCAGCCTTGTCGCTACCCAATAGTTCGTAAAGAAATATGTATGTCTCTGAGAATGGTGTTTTAGGGGCGAGACGTTCCAATTCGGCATTTAGTTCTGCACCGTCATATAGCTCTTTTAAATCCGCATTCTTGCGAAGCGTTTCACGTATGCGGTTTATTAAGTCGGCTCCAGTATTCTCATCCCAATCCAGATAGTTTTTACCGTTATCATCGGGGATTTCTACGGTGTAAAGGAAATTATGTTCTTCATAATCCTTTAATTGTTCCTCCCATTCCGAGATTTGAGCTTCCAATTCTGCCTTGTATTCTCCTTTAAGGAAAGGCAACTTCTCCTTAGCAGAATCGATATAGTATTCAAGTTCATTACGTTTCAAAGACAACTCCTCATGGCTCATTGATGACCCGTTCATTGAACGTATCGCATACCCTTCGCCAATACCTTTTACCTCGGTCACATAAGTACCCCAGCCATAAACCTGCGCACCTTCACCCTCGCCCATGTGGGAATGGTCGAAGTGGTCAAAATCGGCACCGCTGCCGTGGTAGACGCGATGCTCACGGATAGTCTGCTCGTTAACCTCTTGACGTTGTGCAAGACCAGTGTTATCCTTAAATTCACCGCTTTTTAAGGCCTTGGAAACAGAGAGAATGATATCGGCCAGCGGTTTGCCTTCAGAACGTTCAAGGGATTGCTTGGAGTAGAAATACTCTACAATGTGTGCATTTCCATCATTGTTTAATCCTTTATTCCCGTGGCTTGATATAACAATACTGATTCCGTCTATCTCGCCATTCCTGTCAAAGTTTGAGACCCGTGCATTGTGATTGCTCACACGAATAGTAACAGTCTTACCATTTTCCGTTACAAATGTTCCATAGTGGCTTGCTTCGTGTTGTTCCAAATTGAGCGATTGAGATAAATCGGTTATAAACCCTTTGGATTTATTAGAGCGATTGCTATAGCCTTCTGCAAGGGATTCAAGATTTTTTTGTATCTTTGCACCATCAGCACTTGAAATGGCAGTGGCATTATTAGTGGATTCGTCTGCTATCGTTACGGTTTCAAGTGCTCTTTTTTGTTTTGCGCTCAACCGCGTGCCTCTTCCATTCGCAATATCCAGCACCCGCTGTCCCTCCTTTGATTCAATAACATCAAGCCCGCTCTTTTTCATAAGGTCAGCGATAGCATCACGCAAAGCCACCTCAGCGCTATTGGGTGTAAGAGGTGTGCCAGTCTTTTGATAACGCTCGTCAGCCTTGCGCTGATTGAAACGCTTTGACGGGGTATCACATTCCCCTTGTCATCGCGCGTAACAAGGTCATCCGACTTACGGTTGTTCTTCACGTTCTTATACTTGTAGCCCTTGCCGTTGTCGAAGCCCCACTCACGGCTGTCGTTTCCGTCCCACCAAAGATCATTCACAGAAACTTCATCTTCAATGATGCGATATTTGCCTTCCAATCGATGTTCGCCGTGCATCTTGGCATAGTCTTTTGATGGTGTCACCCAGTCGCCATTGCGCAATTTTCCTTCTTTTACCGACGTAGGCACAGCGCGATACACTTTCACCTTTACATTCTTCTCGCCACGTCTGACTGCGGCTATTGCCTCTCTTATCGCGTTGACAGACTCTATGGCGGTAGCGTCTGTCTGCATATATTTGCGCGGCTCCTGCCAATACTTTTCGTCAACCAACGAATAGCCTAAAGCTATATCTTCAATATTTACATCGGGAGCATTATCCTCAACATCGGCTCTCCGCTCTGCATCGTTCTCGTAACCAGGATTAGCTGGGGCCACCCAAGCGCCAACGCCTTGATAGTCGCTTGCAGTGTCGCCATACCCTTTGCGGCGTGCAGCCTCGTCAAGCATCTCTCTTGCGGTAGCTTCGTCACCACGCTGCAATGCTTCCATGTATCGCTCGTCAATCGCCGCGTCATCAAGCAACGAAAGTTCATCAAGATGTGCCTGTCGCTTGCGCTCTTCTTCCTCGGCCTTCTTGCGGGCAGCCTCCATCATATTGCGCTCTTCCTCAGCACGGCGTTCATACTCTTGATTCAATTCGTCTACGTTTCCGAATTTCTCATACAATTCTTCCTTTATCGGATTGAAAGCCTTCGCGAACTCAGACAGCTTCATGCCTCTGTGTTCAATGCGCTTAGTTCGACGAATCTCAGTAAACGCTTGGTTAGCCATAACGACATTTCCCAACGCCATGCCCTCCGCATACGCTCTCACGTCATCAGCATTAACGCCATATTTTTCTGCAAATTCAGAGTAATCCTGCGTCTTCTGCATGCGCACCTTGCCAGACGTAGAAGGCGGTATAGCTCTGTCGCTCTCATTCTTCGGCTTGCCTTCTGCAACGTCTGCCGCTCCAGCTATCACGTAATGCGCAAACGGCTTGGTCTTTCTATGACTGCTATCCACCCACTTCTGAAAACCGTCCGTCTTGATTCTGGCCACGTCAATTCTGCGCCCATTCTCCCAACCCTTTTCATAGTTGGAAAGATAGGCGCTCCGTGCCTCTTCCATACTGTTGAAGCCAAGCATCACCTTGTGTTCGTCAAATGTGCCGTCGGGGTTGTACTGGTCAACCACAAACACATGTTTGCCGTCCCACTTATCCATATCTTCTGCAAGGAACACGTCTATATGGTCGCCATCCACACCCTCCGTGCCACGGATATAGCCGTAGGTATTGTTCATCTTCACGCTCCACTTCTTGCCGTTGGCATCCGTACCGCTGCGCTCGCTTCCCTTTGGATTTTCGATGGTAACGTCAAACGCGCCAACCTTCACGTGGCCCATTTTGTAGTTACCTGCCTTCTTCTGGGCTTCGGTGGGGGAGGTTTCTACTTCGGCTGACGCGGATTTTACAGCGGCTTGGGTGGAATTTTTCGGTCTGTTTTCTTGGGGGGATGGGGAGGATTCCGTAACTTTGTCAGCAGAAGAAGTGCTTTGAGGGGTTATTCCCGAGCCCTTTGCAGTAGTCTCGGCTATTTCAGACTGCTCATAGTCCAAACCTTGCCTTTCAGCCGAAGAGGTAGTCGCATCTTTCGGAGTGCGCCAAATGACACTTTCTTCCTCCATAAGCCGCAATATTCTGTTGCGGCTTTTTTCTTGGTTTGAAATTATAACTTCTTCTTTTCGCTCACCGTATTGCTAAATACGGCTTGTGCCAGTTTTCGGACTGACCCATTTTTTTACCATTACTTAATAAAAAAAGTGAGTTATGAAAAGTGGCACATATTATGTGCACGCATTTTCATAACTCACTGAAAGTTAATTATAATTGTGGACCAGGAGGGGATTGAACCCTCGTCCAAACAAGGAAATAACAAGCTTTCTACATGCTTATCTTTGCTTTGAGGTTTTCGTGTCGCAACAAGGCCAAAGCCACCCGCGCTGCAACCTTATCTTCTAAGTGTTTCGCCACGCTTGCGAAGCCAAGACGTGACTATTCCCGATATAATAGCACCGCTGAATCAAGACGCTTCGGAAAAAGAGCTCTTGAGCGATGTCTCGTTCCAACAATCGTTAGTCGGAATTAAGCTGATGTACTATACTTCGATCAAGCAGCGAGAGCGTAGTTATTTTCGCCAATTAAATTTTTGAAAGCCGAGATTATAGTGCCCACCTTCAGGCGCACTGCATGCTTACCTGCCATCTCTACCTGCTGTCAAATCCAGTCTGGCCCGAAATGTTTGGTTCGCAAATTTACGGGTTTATTTTTTACGGGCAAAATTTTACGCTAATTTTTTACGGTGTTTACGATAAGTGGGGGCGGGACGTGGGCGGACGGAACCTGGGGTTCAATCCTCCGTTTGGCTTCTTGCTCCTTGGCTTTCGCAAGAGGTCTCAGGGGTTTTCTCTGGAAATGATGCGTTTTCATGGATGGCTTTCGCCTCCTTCGTATATCTGACGAGCAAGCATTGACGCTATTTTTTCGAGATGGACCTTGTCTGTCTCGTCAAAGGTGTTCAATTCGCAACTATCGATGTCTAACACGCCTTTCACCTCGCCGCCCGCCATTATCGGCACGACGATTTCGGAGCGTGAAGAAGAACTGCAAGCGATGTGGCCCGGGAAAGCGTCAACGTCGGGAACCACCAGCGTTTGGCGTTTGGCCCAGGCTGTTCCGCAAACGCCACGGCCGTGGCGGATGCGATAGCAGGCCACGTCGCCTTGGAAGGGGCCTAAGTGCAGATGGTCGCCGTCGACCACGTAGAAGCCGACCCAGAAAAAGGAGAGGGCTTGGCGGATGGCGGCGGCAACGTTGGCCATGACGCTGGTTTCGCGGCGCTCTCCTGAGATGAGCGTGGCGATGTCTTCTATGAGGTGTTCATAGCGCGTCTGCTTGTTGGCCGTCGGCATGGTTTGTATTTCGAATGACATGAGCTTGGGGATGTTAGAGGGGTGTTTGGAAAAACAGTTTGGAGGACGCAAGCGAAAATGGCCAGTGTCTCATCTTTTGCACAACTCCCAGAATGCCACAGCAGAGGCAGCGGCCACGTTGAGGGAGTCTACTCCGTTTGCCATGGGAATCTTGACCACATAGTCGGTGCTTTCAATCACCTCGTGTGCGAGTCCGTCGCCCTCGGTGCCCATGACGATGGCCAGCCGCGGTTCTGCTTTCAGGCAGGGGCTGTCGAGGGGGATGGACTGGTTGCAAAGCGCCATAGAGACGGTTTTGAAACCCAGTTTGCCCAAGGACGAGACGGGCGCTTCGAGCCACGTCCACGGAAGAAGAAAAACGGAGCCCATGGAGACGCGAACGGCGCGACGGTTGAGCGGGTCGCACGAGGTCGTCGTTAGCAACACGGCGTCGATGCCCAATGCGGCGGCGGAACGGAAGATGGCGCCGATGTTGGTGGTGTCGACCACGCTGTCGATGACCACGATGCGGCGGGCGCTCTGGCAAACATTTTCAACGCTGGGCGGGGTGGGGCGGCGCATGGCGCAAAGCACTCCGCGCGTGAGCGTATAGCCCGTGAGGTTAGTAAGCAGTTCTCGCGGCCCGGTGTAGACGGGGATGTCTCCGCTCTCAGCGATGATGTCGGCAGCGTCGCCCTTGATGTGGCGTTCTTCGCAAAGAAGCGCCAATGGTTGGCATCCTGCGCTGATTGCCACGCGGATGACTTTCGGGCTCTCAGCGATGAAGATGCCTTTCTCGGGATCCAGGCGGTTGCGCAGTTGGGCTTCCGTCAGTGTGGAAAAGAGTTCAACGCCCGGCGTTTGCAACGAATCTATATGTATGACTGGCATTGGCGTGGAGGATGACAGTAATGGCTGGAACGCGTTCCAGCCATTAAGTAATGGTGAAAAAATAATTTGACCAATTTTGAGGTGTAAGGAATTATATTCTTATGCCCTGTCTTTTTGCCGCTTTTGGTATTTGTCATCGGTCACATAGCCCGCTATGCTCCCTCTTCCAAATTCCAAAACCAACAAAAATACAGGTCAAAATTGTTCAACTTATCCTTTCACCATTACTAAGTGGTTCGTCAGAATTATTGTTTCGTAAATTCAAAGTGTTTGAAGAACACCTTCTGTTCCTGGCCGCTGATATTGGTCAGTCGCAGTTTGGATGCCTTCATGCCGCTCAGTTCGTTGCCCGTGTGGATGACAGGGTCGTCGGCTTTGTAGTGGAGCAGACTGACATTCTTCCAGGCGCCGTCAACGAAGAGTTCCAGTTTGAAGTTCTTCGCCATGTCGTTGACGCCAAAATTGAACGCCATGCCCTGGAAGGTGATGTCGCGGTCGCCTTCAATCACAAATTCGCCGCCAGCCTGCCAGTTGATGACTTCGAGTGCTGGCGTCACGTTCACCTGGTTTCCGCGCATCGTGACAGGCAGCAGCGCCAGCTGGTTGACAGTGCTCGACACCTTAAACGGATTGTATTCAGCCACATTGCTGAGGGCGGTGGCATTCTTGGCGTTGTAGCTGTCAACGGCCAATGAGAAAAGTTTGTTGAGCGTTGGGAGCATCACCTTGGTGGCCACCTTGATGCCGGGTTGCAGCGGATGGCGAACGTCGGAATTTTCCAACTGATACATCTGTTCCTGCAAGGAGCGGGCCTGCTGATAATAGCCATTGAAGCCGGGGAAGGCATCTGCCGACTTACTGTCTTTGGCCATATAGAGACGGCAGACAGCCTGGCCATATTCAGCCACGTTCTTGCCCTGCAACAGCCACGGACGTAATTCGCGAACGAGTTCGGCATTAGATTTGTCGCAAAGCAAGAGGTCGCAAGAAACGCCCAATTGCTCCAGTTTTTCGCTCAACTGGCGGATGGTTTCTGCTGAAGGTTTTCCGTTGTTCACGTCGGCGGCAAGTTCCTTCAGTTCTTCACCCTCTTCGCGGCGGAAGCCATGACCGTTCTTTCCGAGGTCTTTGTTGTAAAGGGCAAAGGTGCGGAGTGCCTGCGCGTTGCCAGGAAGAAGTTCATGGATGGCCTTTTCCCAATCCTTCTTGAAGTCGTATGCCTTCATGTTCCACGTATAGTCGGCAACGCCATAGAGGGCGATTTTCGACGCTTCGGCGTGTTCCATCGGGTTCGACACGAAACCAGAAAGTTTGTCGGCAATGTCCAAATCGTTGCCGTATGTTGGAGCCAGCGTGATGTGGTCGCGCACGAAGTCGGTCACTGGGAAATTCCACCAGATATAGGCCTTGCGCTCAATGCGCTCGTTGACCCAGTCGGTGCCTTCTTTGTCGATGCAATGAACCACGGTGTTGCCCGTCCACATGATGTTGATGCTCTTGTTGAGTTTGGAGCCCAGCGTGCGCAGATAGCCCTTCTTCTCGTTGACCCAAGATCGGTTGTATTCCGTTGGGCACATCATGAGCGAAGCGACATCGGGTTTCTTTTGAATGAAGTTGTCGTCAACATAGTTGAGCAGTTCGGCCTGCTTGTCGGCCTTGGTGCCTTCTCCCCAGATGTCGTCGAAGAACACGGCAAAGGCCCGCACTCCCAGTTTGTACATCTGCTCAAGTTTGGCCACCAAGGCATCGCGGTCTTCGTTGTTCCATTTGATGTCAACGCCCGGATGGATGGCCCAGTAGAAGCTCACGCCGTTGCGCTTGGCATGTTCTGCCAATTCCTTGATGCGCAGGCCTTCCTTCTCGGGATATGGCACACGCCAATGTCCACGGTGGTAGGGGTCGTCTTTCGGACCATATATATATACGTTCATCTTGTGGCGGCCGTAGAAGTCAAACTGGCTTAGGCGTGCCTCATGGCTCCAGGGAGTGCCGTAGAAACCCTCAATAACGCCGCGGAACGGCACGTCGGGCCAGTCGGTCACCGTGCAAACCTCCAATTTCCCTTCAGACATTGAGGCCAAGAGGGTCTGGACACCGTAGTACAATCCGTTTTCATCGCGGCCCACAATCACTGCGCCTTTTTTGCTGATGCTCAAATAATATCCTTCGGCATGCTTCGGCACGAGTTTGTCGTATTTCTTGGTTGCCTTGTCGCCAACGACACCGATGGTCACGCAGTAAGCGCCTTTTGCCTGCACGTCGCAGTTTTCAGTCAGGGTCTTGGCAGCCGTTGAGCTGCTGCGGCCTTTGTCTGAGAAAATCTTGATGGTTTTCGGGGCATCGAAAAGCATGCCGCCTTCTGCCTTCACCTGTTGCGGAACTGGATTGACAAGGGCTATTTGGGCTTGCATCCCTGCGGAGAAGCAGGAAAGGACGAAGCCGACTGTGAGAAGTGTTTTCTTCATGGGAAAATCGTCTTGTTGTATGAATAAATATTTACCTACAAACTTACGTTTTTTTTGTCATATATGCAAGGCGTAATGGGGGGAAGCCAGAAAAATTCCTTTTAAATACTACCTAACACTCTCCCGCTCTCGCTTCATTTCCTTATTATTTTTGTATATTTTAATTCTACATGACAATTGCATGTGGTAAAAATAGCGTGGAATATTAAACAAAATTTTTGCCGATGAAAACTTTTTTGTACATTTGCCTCGTGAGAAAACATTTCTTTAAATACGCCATAGGGATGCTGACGCTGTTGCAGTTGGTTTCATGTAGCGACGAACTGCACTGCATAATGCCGTCAGACGTTGGGCTTCGCGCTGGCGACCTCGTGTTTCGCAGAGGCGGTAGTTTGTCAAGCCGTGCAGTGGTCATGGCCGACACCGACAAGGGATATTCCCATATTGGCATGGTGGTTGATTCGGCAGGAAAGGCCATGATAGTACATGCCGTGCCATACGAGCCAGACTTCAACGGCGATTTTGACCGTGTGAAACTTGAGACGCCGCAACGTTTCTTTTTGAGCGACCGTGCCATTGTTGGCGAAGTGCGGCGGCTGGAAGATTGGAGATTGGCAAAACGGGCCTCTCTCAAAGCTTTGGCCTACTACAAGCGCCATACGGCTTTCGATCACGACTACAACACGAACGATTCCACTAAGGTCTATTGCACCGAATTGGTGTTGAGGGCTTACCGCGAAGCGGGACTTCCTCTGAGAGATGTGCGAACGCGACACATTACCCTCCCGACAGCCACTTACGACTGCATATTGCCCTCGGCCTTCCAGCAGCATACGCTCTTCAAGCAAGTGCGGGCGTTCTGACCGCACAACATGCGTTGCTTTGGCATCGGAAATCAAAGAACGCCTTTAGCGTAGGGTGTTTAAAATAAAGAAAATTCTCTGCGCGGTTTTGAGACAAACAACAAGTGGCAAAGCATGCGCACATGATAAACGAACAAAGCGCGAAAAGGAGCGCCCTGAAAGGGCAGCCAGTCCACAGCCCAGGGCAACGCCCTGGGTATCAGCGTACAAACGCCTACGCCCTGTAAGGGCAAAAGTATGGGCGAACGGTTGGCTTTTACTTTTGCCCTTACAGGGCGTAGGGAATGGGGACATGGTACCCAGGGCGCTGCCCTGGGCTCTGGACTTGTTGGGCTTTCAGCCCGCGCAGGGCCGCAAACGAGGCTTTTCCGCACAATCTCCATCTACTTAATTTTTCTGGATTTTGAACACCCTACCTTTAGCGGCGACCATCTGGCAGACTCCTTGAGAGAAGTCGTCTTGTATTTCTGTACGCTTGCAGTATATTGATTATTAACCTATTAATACAAAAGTATCATGAAGAAAATTTTTATGAGCATCTTGGCATGCGGATTATTAACTATCGGTTTGTGTGGTTGTGGTCCGTCAAACACTCCTGAAGATGTTGCAGAAGCAGCTGCAAAAGCTGTGATTTCCAACGACTTCGATAAATTCGTTGACTACGTATATGTCAAGGAAGGAACCAGCGATGAGGAAGAAAAACAGGGCAAGGAACAGCTGTCGGCCATGCTCAAGGCTAAAACAGGCAGCGAAGAGTCAAAATATACCGACTGCAAGGTCCTTAACTGTGAGCTCAATGATGGTGGCGACAGGGCAAAGGTTGAAGTGGAATTCACCCTCAAAGACGGTTCAACCAAGACCGACAAGATGCCTGTCAGAAAAGGCAAGGATGGCAAGTGGGGCGTTGTCTTGTACTAAGAGGTTTGGGCGTGTGTGTAGAACACATAGCTAATTTCATTACTGTAACCATCCGAAAGCCCCCATCTTGTTAAATAAAAAACTCACAAGTTCATCACT
>OIWT01001207.1_pt1 | contig 32186 bp, 36 predicted proteins | sample 1587701 | NCBI WGS metagenome assembly OIWT01 (sample SAMEA3888904, study PRJEB22519) | human gut metagenome | biome: human gut; feature: human-associated habitat; material: faeces | place: Denmark | collected 2009 | reverse complement strand
TTTTTCTTTTTGGTTTCACGAACTGCCTAGAATCTACACCTATCTCTTCCTATGCGTTGAATCAGTGAACAGCATCCAATAGAAGAGGGAAGGAGATAAGTGGGGAAGATTTGGAACAAACCACACAACTAAATCACAAAAGAAACATTATTCGCTGCTGGGAATGGCGGCAAGAACCTGATTCAGCTGCTCCACGATCACATCGTCCAACTACGCATCATCGACTGCTTTCGCGCTCCCACGATTTTGTTTTCATCGAAGGTGTCGTTCTCATTTCCGCTGTTCGCCGTAATGAACGAGGAGAGCATTTCGGCTGCCCTCTTGTTCGAAATGGACTTTTCCTTGCCGATCTCAATGACATCCACGAACTGAGACATTTCTATGCTACCAATGGGGGAACAGTGCCGTTCTTTGCTGTGAGTGGCTTGGAATGGGAGTTTCATTCTATCGCTTTTGACCCGATGTGATCAATTTGGAACAAATAGGGAAGAGAAGAAGATCACCCCACACGCAAACACTAATAAGGATTCGACTTATCGCATAAGGTCATGACATCATTTCGCTTCAACGACTCCACGTACAAATGTCTCAGATACGTGGTCTTGGCCTGCCAGTTCGCATTCGTTCGCTCTATCGTGTGCTGCTTCTGATAATCCGACCTAGTTATGACAGACGCCTCCAACTCCGACTTTGTGTGCGGAATGTCGAATATGAAACACCGGCCTGCCAGCACGAAGCGATAGCCTACACTCACAAATCACGCGAATGCAAACCGTGGAAACGCAGATTCTCCACATACGTAATTTTGTTGTGCCCATAGTTGATGAGCACCTCGTTGAACAGCACGATGCTGTCATTTCGCCGAACGACCAGATACCTGCCTCTGACGCCGCCTCCTTGCACCTACGGCTCCTGGTACCGATTTGGCCAGCAGTCGTACTCGTAATACTGCTGTTTGTTCTCCCTGCGCAGATCGAACACGATCGAGAAGTTCGTGTTGTAGTACTGCTCATTACTCACTCCCATCACCACCACGTGCGTAAACAAACCTTTCTTCCGCGGCAGACACGCTTTCCGTTTGAAGCACTGATCCAAGTCCTTGGCCGAAAACGGGGCTTCTTTCGCCATCCTACCCATCATCGCCAAGCCCCTCCCCAACGCCTGCAGCTGCTGCTCCAGCGGGAGGTCTGGCAGCTTCCAGTTGAGGCTGAAGAAGGCAGGCATCACAAGCGCCACCTTCGCGTCCAGCAGCAGGGAGTCCCTGAGCTTCATCAGCGTGGGGTAGGCGTCCTTGGAGACGAGCATGTCAGTGTCGAGCAGGAGGAAGTGTGTGGTGCGGCAGTGGCGAATGCCGAGGTTGCGGAGGATGTTGATGGGGTAGTTGGAGTGGAAGAAGGCAGTGGCGGAGGAGAGGTACACGAGGAGGGTGATGCGCGGCTGGCAGAGGGTTGTGTAGTCGGGCGAGCGGAGGGTGCTTTGGAGGGTTGCTTCTTCCTCTTCCTTCACGTGCAGCACGAAGAGGATGGGGCTGCGGGTGAGAGGGATGGGAGGGGCGGACCCGGACCAGCGCGAGGCGATGATCGGGAAGAGGACCAGGCGGTTCATGGCTCCGGCAGTGATCAGCGTGATGTCGATGCTCGTGCCGTTCATGGGATAGACTAGGTATTTATGAATATGAACAGAACTACCATCGTCGATTCCGAAGGAACTGCCCTTCTGGCACCCGGAGTAGTCCACACCAACGGATCCCTTGTATCGATCGAACAGCGCCGGAGTCATGAAGGGCTTGTCTATAGAAAACGAGGTGTACTGGAGAAGCTTCGAAGAGCCCGCTGGATTCCTCTCATAAAACGACCGGGACAACGAATTCCGTGTCTCCGTTTTCAAAGGTTCTTCCAATTCGATGGGATGATAGAGAGAGTAGTTTTGAGAGGGCAGCAGGGACTTCTGGATCGAGCGATACTCCTGCGCAATTACAAACGAAATCGGAATGTACGGCAAACAGGCGCAAGGATGAAAAGGAGAGAAACAACACCAGAAAACTACGATGGGAAAACAGCAAAATGCAAATACAGTACGAAGAAACAGGACGCTACTGTACAGCGGAGCATAGTTGACATCTCTCCTCTTTCATCCAGTGTGATGGTGGCGAGAACGACCGCGATCCACTTTTCGGGGGTATTTCGGCAGGAAGTGGGATTCAGAGAAGAGCTTTTCTTCACGCGATTTCTGTCCTCTTCAGCATTCAGTACGTATCCGACTTTCCATCTCATCATAGTCGTTCTTCGCTAGTGCCATGAGTGAAAACCAACCACGAGGGAGGAATCTATTCAGCAACGTTCGAACAGCGTTTTGGTTGCTTTGCTCTTGTTGACAAGTAGTATTACCACATTCTGGTCTTCAATCTGCGAAGTAACCAAACTGCTTATTTATTGCATCGGTGGATTTCAGATTGTGAGAATCGGAGGATGGATTTGACGTAGTTCTCCATTCTCATCCCACATGTCTATTATTCCCTCGCAACCATTCCCTACTTCATCGTGTCCAAGTACTATGAGTGTAGGACCTTCGCTGTGTTTCAACCCCAGTCTATCGGCTCTTCACAGGCCTCTTCGTTGATTCCTTCTCTTTCTCGTTCTTCTTCTCCATTCCTCTATTCGCCTACACTGCCTCGAAAGTGGAGGACAAGGATGGTACGCATTCCGCCTCCCTGCAAGCGTAGGACCGTCCCTACTCGTGTATCGCGTCATGGTCATTTCGCTCCTTTCGAACATCCTCTACACCCTCCTCTGCTGGCCCATCCTCGCCCATGATCCCACCCTTGGGTACTCTCTCCAGCTCTCCGGCCTCAGCACAATCTGGCCCGTCTTTATCTTCATGGAGCTCATCCGCGACGTCACGCAGGATTCCTTCCCCTCTCTCACCTGCAGCCTGCGCCAGCGTCTGCTCTCCAACCGCTTCTTCCTCGTCACTGCCATTCTCCTCCTCCTCTCCTCCCTCCTCTCTCTCTCCTCCCTTGTCACCGCCCTCCTCGTCGGACTCTGTACCCCGCGCTCTCCTTCTCCCACCTAGTCCACTTCTTCCCCGCCGTCTATTCTCCCTCCAAGCGCGTCCTGCAAGTGTTCATCCCCTACCCGCTTCTCCAATGGCTCTGTGCTAAGGAGGCCGAGCAGAAGGTCCGTGCTTCTGCAGTTGAGCAGCCTCCCGCGCGCATCGCCACGATGCGAAACATAACGGGAGAGCAACCCCCGGCGCGCATCGCCACGATAGGAAACATGACGGCGGAGGGTACAGGGAGAGAAGAAGCGCCGCAGGAGCATTCTCGGTTCAAGGGAACGGGACGTGGTTATTGGTTTGTGTTGTGAGGGGTAGATGTGCTGGGATATTCCGTGTAATCTAGTGCTTTGCGCTGTTTGTTAGATTGTTCCTTCCGTTGGCTACCCATAGGAGCGAATGAGTGAGAGCTACTCTGTCATATCGGAGGTGTTCATCGGAGACCCGGTGAACTTCCGCAAGGACATCTTCGACTTTTGGCTGCGCGGACTGTCGACAGATATGGCGATACGGAAGATGAAGGAGAGTTTGCAAATTGCTGACGCGAATGACGAGAACACGCAAGAGTTCATCAGCGAGGACGTTTTCGACTCTGTTCGGTTGGTTGCCATGCGATTATGGATAGTACCGTATCTTTGATTTCTTCAAGGAGTCGCTGTTTGTGAACTCGTGGAGTATCGTCGATTTCAACGCCAACCAGAAGGAGTACATGTGCGAAGTGGGAATATTGAATTGGACTCAACGAGTAGGCCTATTTCGCGATCGACGACAGACTCTTCTTTGACATCCTGAGCATCGGCATCGGAGAGCGGAGACGCTCCATTTTTCCCAACCAACGCATTCTGTCCAAGCGTTTGCACGACGTTTTCGAGGGAGTGAAGGTGATGCTCCACTTCGTGGAGTGCTTCGAAGACCAGCGTTCTCTGGTGAGTGCCCTGAACACACGCTTCCACATCCGTACGGAAACGGCCAAAACCTACCTGTGCCTTCTGTTCCTCCTCGTGGACAACCAGGAGGGAGAAACACTGAAGAGCAAGCTGCGTATGGAGCGAAATGTCATCTGCGTTCTTTGTGGCAAGGAGGCGTGAGCATTAGCGCATTGTGTGGTACATGCTCACGCACTGGACAGTGGGCGTGGATTCGAGCAGCCCTGAGGGCAGTTTCACGAAGGGCATTACCAACCCTCGGTCTCTCCGTTTCTCTCCCGAATTCTTATCGAAGTGCAAGAGCGTGAGCAATACGCTTCTGGAGAAGGCGAACGAGAAGAAGGTGGGGGTGCGTTGGACTCTGGACCACTAGAACTGGCAAATCAAGGCAGTCGACCCCACATCGGTGGAGGCCATCATGAAGCGGATTGCTGTCAGCATGAGCGTTTTCGACGAAAAGGTTTGTAACGTGAGCAGGGATGAGGGTGTAGAAGTCGCGTACACGGCTGTTCTGCGAAGTGGTTTCGGCGAAGATCGGTGATGCGTTTGACAAGCACAAGTACGGGGTGAAGGAAATGGTGGACTGCTTGAGTCAGTGCAAGGCGATGATCCTCACTATTGTGGTAGGAACGGGAGACGATTGTGAGATGTAGCCCCAGGAGGCGGATTTCGTGGAATCGTACATGGAGCTGTGTCGTCTGCTGCTGCAGTCGCTGTACGAGGCGAATAACCAGTTCTTTGGAGTTAGTTCCAAATAGTTGTCCGGGTGTTTGGTGCATGAAACAGACCACCGGAGAATAGAAACATCGGACGTGCGCTCGATTCCTACGACGCAGCCCTCCTCAATGCCGTAATCCGTCAACCGCTTTAGACCATCGTTTAAGTACTCCTACAATTCACTATCACCGTCCGATCTTGCTCTCTGCGAATTGGCATATGTGTACAGCTTGATGAAGAGGGGCTTCAGTTTGTACTGCTTTGCGAGCAAAAGCACCAGTTGCTTGATCGTCATATTGGACGGAAGCTTCAGCACCGCATTTTCTACACTGAAGAGGGAGAATGACCGATACTTTTTGTCTCTTCCTCGATGAACACCGAAATCAGCGAATTCTTTATGCTCTTCGATTCCTCACTGACATCCGACGTTCGAATTCGCGGAACTCCGTGTAGAGACAGTAATCGCTAGCCGTAACGCAAATACCACCGAAACAACCATTAACGAGTTGTGTCCAACCAGTAATTCCTGGCGCTGGGACTCGGATAGGGATAGCCACGATGGCAGAGAGAGACTCTTCTCCTTCAAGAAGGCCTACGCTTCAACGCTCTAGCAGCAGGTACATCGAACTGCTTTGCAAGAACGGATAGTTCCGCATCCTTTCTCTCCACGGATGTGATCGTCGCGTAATTCAGCTTCTTCAGCAGAGGATACTCAGCAATCACCATCTACATCTCACTACTTTAAGTTACACCCACCTCTCTCGCGTTCTCTTCCTCACTGTACCACGGGTTCCCGCGCATCTCCAGATCATCGAGAGAAGGGAACTGCGAGAGAATTGACTGCAGCTGAGCGAAGGAGGCAATTCCGATATGGCTGACGTCCAGGAAATGGATGAACGGAAAAGAAATAGGAGGAGGAGAGGCGAATGCGTTGTCTCCCACATAGAAAGAAGAAAGACAGGACAGACTCGATAGCGAATGAAGCGTGCTCCACTGGCAGATGCCGTTGGAAGAGAGATCCAGGGTTTGGAGGGACTTCGACGGAATGGCGTCGTGGATGGCCAAATCCTTCATGCTGTTATTCGACATGTATAGATTGTGCAGCTGGGGAATAGAAGGAAGGAAAGGAATCACGTCGTTGAGATGGAGTGATGTGAATGAAAGCGCGAGCGTCTCCACCGAACTATGAAGCGACAGAAGCGTGGAAGATGGTTGGATGCAATTACTGTTGAGAATGAGATTGTGCAGGGAAGAGAAAGAATTTAGGATGCTCACGACCTCTTTCCATGTGTGGATGAGGTTGTGGTTCAGGTCGAGCGTTTCCACGGTCTGGAAGGAGGAATTGACGACTCCCACCTCCACGATGTTATGATAGGACAGTTCGGCTGTAACGATGGAGCTGTTCTGCTGCAGATCCGCAATCTGGTCCATCCCCACCAACTCGATCTTTCTGGAATTGGGATCGTCATCCTTCATAGCAATAAGCTCTGTCGCCTGGTACGAATCCTTCCCGTCCATTTTGTATCTTCCCATCACGCCTCCCCTCCATTCTCACTTTTCCTGAAGCGCTTCGCTGATTGTTTTGCACCTCTGCACCTTGGACGGCTGTACGAACGATCCGCAGTTCGGTTTGCACTGGAAGTACACGTGAACGCCGTTTTGGTCCGTCAGCGACCCGTTATTCTTTCCGCGCATGTCCGATTCCCACACAATTCCGAGCCAGGTGATCGAGGGTTTGGACAGACAAATGGGACCGATGTAGGCGATTCTCCCTGCTCCTCACTCCTGCTCCCGATCCCTACCCACAAACCCGTCGCTGTCGACCACCGCATCACCGACGCTGAAGGAGCTCATTCAACAAACAATAATCACTGAAATACGCATTGGAAAGCTCCCTAGAAGCAGTTGATATGCCTCAGAGTGGGAATGTTCTTCTTGGCGACAGCCTCGATCTGCTTGCAGTAGGGCTTCAGTCCGCACTCTACCCATCATCGCGACTCCATTCCCCCACGGCCCATGTACAGCATCTTCATACTCGCGAAGCGGTGCTCCTCCATCGCCTTGGTCAAGATAGAAACGAACGTCTCCGCGTCCTCCGCGATCGTCGGGTTGTCTACGCCTCACCGCCCTTGCCCACGCGCACTGAACAGCGACAGGATCGTCAGCGTCTTGGCGAACGGCGCCTCCACCACCGCGCGCATCACCTCCGCGCTCAGCTCGTTGTCTACGCCTCACGCGCCGCCGCCGCGCCCACTGTCCAGGTACAGCTTCTCCAGCGCGGGCATCGCGCCCTCGCCCACGTCCAGCTCCGTCAGGTGGTTGTCTATACCTCACCGCCCATGCCCACGCCCACAGCCCAGCTTCAGCGTCTTCAGGTGCGGCAGGCCGCCCGCGTCGACCACCACGCTCTTGAGTCCGTTCGCTACGCCTCAGCGCCGCGCTGCACGCCCACTGTCCAGGAATAACTTCTCCAGCGACGGCACCATCTCCTTCGTGAAGCGGATCTCGCTCAGTCCGTTGGCTACGCCTCAGCCCCACGCGCGGCACTCACAGCTCATGTCCAGCGCCTCCAGCGCCGGGAAGTGCTCCGCCGTCAGCGTCGCCAGGAAGCCGGGCATGTCGCCCTTGAACAGATCGTTGCCTGCGCGTCACGCCGCCTCGTCACGCCCACCGAAGATCTCCATGTTCTTCATGTTGGCGTACACGCCTTCGCGGAACATGGTGGTCATGTACTCCACCCACGGCGCGCCGCGGCTGGTGCCGTGCGCCAGCAGGTCGGAGGCGTAGAGACAGGGCTGGTACTGCACCAGCAGCTCGAACTCCTCGTTCTTGATGGGCTCCGCTACGGGTGAGGGAAAGAGCGCGCCGGCACAGTAGAACTCGCACTTGGCGGGGTAGCGCGTCTCGAAGTTGTAGCGGAAGGGCGTGTCCTCGTTGTGGTTGTGCTTCAGCACGTCTACGGTGAAGGCAATGCATTGGTCTCACTCAGCGTGCCAACATAGAAGGAACGCACATCCACCTGCGGCATGGAGGCGATCACGCGCATCAGGCGGGGCAGCGCCACGCTGTCGAAGTTGTAGTTGTTGTCTGCGGTGAAGGGGGCGAGGAGGAACTACCATCGACGTTGAGCACGCGCATGGAGGGGAATAGGCCCTTGGAGACGTTCTGGCTGAGGTCGATGAGGCCGGTGAGGGCGAAGTTGTTTCCCTCGACGGAGAGCTCCTCCAGAGGGCAACGGGAGAAGACATCGACGAGGCGGGCGAGGACGGACTCCCTGCTCAGCTTGCACATGCGCTTCCTCTCCTCGCGCTGCATGCTGGGGCAGTCCTCGTTGCGAATGCCCTTGAAGGCGAGAGAAACGATGCTGCACTCCTGATTTCGCATGGATTCGGAGATGGAATCAATCAGCACCTCTCCCAGCTTGTTGGTGAGTCCTACATGGAAATGGAAAAACAGATCGCTACCAGTGAATGTGACCTTCTTCAGCGTGTGAATGGCGGGCCCATAGACGGACAGAAAAGACGTCAAGTCCGTTCTTCGCGAATCCCCTTCACATCAGAAAAGAAGAGCACCACTACAGGAAACACTATCTCTATCCGCAATGAGTTGGGCGTCGATCGTCTGGTCGAAGGCGTTGACGTTGGCGGAAGGCGCTGCCTCAGTCGTGCTATCGGCTCCATAACAGGAATAAAACACGGAAAGCAGAAGAACTGCATAAAACATCTTCATTCCTTCTTTGCTACGGGCTAAAAGTCAAGGGGTTATGGATTTCTGTTGTGCCGGAAAGACGGAAGAAGGCGCTATTTTGCAGAGGACGCAAATCGGACCCATTTCGGTTACTCAGAAAAGAGCGAATCGCCGTTGCAATCCAGGGAATCTGCACATGAGCCAAGCATCGAACCCCGTCAGCGTGCGAAGTACGCGAGCGACTGCAGATTCATCGTCTAGTTCATCGTATTCCAAGACTGCCCGTCCACAGCGGCGCATCCTTCCAAGAGGAAGGATTCTTCACTGCGCCGTTGAGCAGCTCCGCTTCTCTGATTGATGACCGAGAGTACGCGTGATCGTGCGTTGTACCGTAGATCCCCGTCGTTTATCGGAGAGAGGGTGCTATTCTCCGTGGTTGTGCAGAATGCAGGGACGACTCGCATTCGGATTCAAACGATAGACGTTTGCTTGGCTAGTCAGTGTTATGCGTAGGCAGTGCTAAGCACAGAAAAGAACAAAAGTCCCCTCGAGGCGGTGTACTCAAATGAGGCGGAGAGACAACACAAAGGAGGTAAGAACATCGACATCGAGCCAAACACATGCTATTCGCTGCGCTACAACAAACTCCTCTACGAGGTGGGGAAGCAATCGTGGGTCCTCTTTCCGTTATTCACCTCTAGGGTGAGAGTGCGAGTGCTCTACAACAATTCACTGATGGAGTTTGCCGCGTCGGGCGAGTACTCGTTCTCCTCCATCAAGCCGTTTGATCTCGTCTTCTCTCGCATCCCCCTCTCCGACTCGTCCTGCCTCGTCAACTCGACCATCACAAACAACCTGGCGACGTGTCTGACGATTACCCGAGTCGCTCTCCAAACGGCCCAGAACAGCTTCCAGGAGGACTACAACTCTTTCACAGAGTTGTGGCGAGGAGAGCTCGTAACAAATAGGCCGCAGCACATCCAGCCCAAATGCAAGTTCAGTCATGTTTCCATCGTGAAGGGACAGGTTCAGAAGGATGTTCCACTCGGTTCCCTGGCTATCCACTTCACCGTGCCGGGACACGGTGTGATGGGACTGAATTCGACGACGATCGTCGTGGCTGTGGGTTCGTTGCCGTTGACTCATCTTCAGGATGCTGCGAACAATCCACTGTGCGGCTACTACGAAACAGACGGGGACTTTGCCTGCTTGCAGACCAAATCGATCACTGCCGTTCTGTCGAACACATCCAACACGGTATCCGACTATAGTGAGGGGATGAAACAAAGGTGCAGGTGCTAACCATCGAGTGGCTCGAGTTGAAGAGTCCGATTCAGTTTGTCGGAGAGTGCCGCTTCGTGCGCTTCGCTGAGCGTGATGACATGTAGAGGAAGCTAATCCAGCCCGGAAAGACGGTGCGCATTCCCTTGGAGTGGAGATGGCGATGTGGAGTGATTGAGTAGAGTGCTGCCGCTGATGTCGGGAGACTGCGTGCTGGAGGCTCCAGTGTTCAAGGGGAAGAAGGACGCTCGGAGGACGGACATCTCCTTCTCTTCTCTCCCCGTACATGTACAATAAATTAAATCGAAAGGATGGGCTGTTTGTTCTATTCGCGCTTCCATGACGGAGAAAGCGTGGCAAATAGGCAAGTGCCCTCTCGTGAGCAATACGCGAAATCAGGGGGAATTGTGCCAGAGCTCATGGGAGGGCGTTTCGCTTCACTCGTTTTGGGAGTGCCTTATCGATAGAATTATCTACTCAAGTGACAATTTGGTAAAGTAGGAGCGCTGTGTTTTGTGTTCCTTATCAAATCGTAGATGGTGAAGTGTCTTAAGGCTGGAAAGGTCGTTGTCATCACGTCTGGAAAGTACGCCGGCAAGAAGGCCGTCATCGTCAAGGTGAACGAGGCTGCTAGCGACAAGTACAAGTTCCCCAACGCTATCGTCGTCGGTGTGGAATCGGCTCCCCGCAAGGTGACCAGAGCCATGGACGAGAAGGCTGTGAACAAGAAGACTTCCATGAAGGTTTTCACCAAGGTGATTAACCTCCAGCACTTCATGCCCACTAGGTTTGGAATTGGCCAGTCGTTTCACCCGTCTAGATACAACGTGGAGTTCGCCTTCGAGTCTGTTCCCAAGGCCAACACCCCCGCTGCTGAGAAGAAGGAGGCTCTCCAGAAGATCGCTAAGATGTTCCAGGAGTCGTAGGCTGTCTCTTGGAGGAGCGCTCATTGCGTAGTTACCTGCACCAGGATAAGAACGAGAAGGAGAGAACCAAGGCTGGAGTTGCTTACCTCTTCAAGAAGCTCTACTTCTAAGTGGTGTTTTCTTTAGGTGGACTGTCAATTCTAACTTGAGTATCATCGCGGGTTTGTTACAAACACTCCACTGTGTGTGGTACTTGTGAATGCGGAGATGAGTCAGCGACTGGCGCATGAGGCTGCTCATCGTCCCGATGTTGAAGTAGATGTCGGCCGTGTACAGCGTCGACAGGCAGTACTCTGAATCGCCCTTCATCTCTCCGTACGTTCCCAGCAGCCCCGTGCACTCGTTCGGCGGGACGATGCTGTAGTTGTACACCGGCAGGTACCGGATCTGGCAGTACTCCGCCATCGTGCTGAAGAAGAAGCCGCCGACGAACGGCGGCGAGAAGGAAATGGCGACGCTCCCCGGCAGCATGTAGATCACGTTGGCAAAGCCCGACCCCAGCACCCCGATTAGCACGTCGGTGTTCAGCATGGTGGCGGCCTGCTCCTCGGGCGTCAGCAGCTCCATCGCGCCCTCCGAGTAGAGCCACTGCTTGCTCTGGCGCAGGAACAGCGACAGCTCGTTCTGGTTGGCGATCTTGCGCCCCGGCAGATTTCCCGCCACCTTCGCGCGCGTCATCAGCATGACGCGAGGAAGCTTGCCCTCGTGGTAGACGGGGTCGAGGTGGTAGTACTTGTAGGCAGCGGCGCGCACCGTCTCGACCTCGGTGGGCGAGAGGAAGATGCCTCCATAGAAGAGGTAACTCATCCGACTGGGCATGATCTATTCAACACAGCTCCCCATGGCGGCTACGATGCGCTTGAAGCACAGCACGCCGTTGGTGGCGATCTCGACCATGCGCTCGCGGAAGATGTTGTCGAAGAGCTGGTCCTGCGGGAGGAGCGAGAGCAGGATCTCCTTGTAGTGCTGGATCCACAGATAGATCTTCTGGTTCTCCATCGTCGGGTAGAACACGTTGTGCACGCGGGGGAACTTGTGCGGCTGGTGCAGCACGTGGTAGATGAAGGTGTACACCTCCATGTAGTGGGCGATGTTGCGCGCGCTGTGCGGGACCAGCATGTAGCTGTTCGGATCGACAATGAGATGGGGCGTGGTCGGGAAGACTCCCTCGACGGCCGTGAAGGACTTCCCGTCGGGGAAAACTAGGGTGGACGGGAGGGCACGAGATTACCCTTGGGAATGACGGAAAAGTCCACATCCTTCTTGCTGTCCACATAGAAGTTCATACCGCCGCGGTTCAGGTCGTAACACACGTTGTACATCAGCAGCAGGTAGTACCCCTGCTTTGTGTCATGCATCAGCAGGGAGGAGTGCGTAGGGCTACGGTGAAAACCTTCCGTTGCAACAACTCCTTTCCCTCTAGCGGCAAGGGATCCGGCACATCTCTACGCGTTACGACGCACAGACGCTTTCACTCCATGTACTGCTCCACCAGCACCTTTCTTCTCACTTCGAATAGATCTTTCCTTCCGATCACACGAAACGGACAAACACTACCAATTCTTCTTCTGGAAATCAATATAGTGCATGGCGGCATCCAGCTCACTGACTTGCTTTCGCTTCTTCGGTCTGTACTCCCCGGTAAACCCGTCCTGAAGAATGGGCTTCTTCGGACTCGTCATTACGTTGGCTGTCCTACTCACACCATATCGCCTGCGCTTCCTGTGGGTTAGAGGGATTATTTGGCACTCACTCTTGCAACGAGGTGTTCGTTACTCTCACACTCAGAAACACGGATATAACTGCCAAGAAAAACAGAATGACATAATACACACGAACAAACACACTCATTGGCAATTAACCTGTTGCAACAAACAGACGCGTACTATACAGTCAGTATCATTCTCTTGCGGTAGTCGACGTACACGCTGCTCAGGTGGTGAAGATCGGACACCACCAGCGGAATGAACACCGTTTTCGTCAGCACTCTGCAGTCCCCGATCAGCAGCAGGCTTCGGTTGTCTTCCTCCATCTCCTCCTCCGTTTTCTTCCTCTACGTCTCACACCCCCACACCTCCGCCACATTCTCCGAAGCGATTGCCTCGAACGCGCTGAGGTATGACAGCGTTTCCAGCGCCAGCTGCAGCTTGTTTCGGTACTGCATCATGTCTCTGCACCTCACACCTCTTCGGAACGCGTACACGTCCTCTTCCGACTCGGTCATGCTTTCAGATGAGGACAGATACGACAAGCGCTCGGTGAATCGCTTCTCTTGGTACGAACGCAACGGCTCCGAGGGAATGTCAAAGTGGAGGGTGTCTTTGGCTTGCATCTTGGAATGACAGAGAAAGGAGAGACGCACCTTCAGCCTGTATAGAGCATTGAACACGGTTTCCAGAGAGCGTACGAGAAGCGACGGACTCGGCCTGCTGAAGGAAATGGAGCCCAGAGTGTGAAAGGCGTTCATTTTCTCGCGGTACATCGGAATCGTGACGTTCTGAATGAAGAACATCTCATCGGGAGCCATGGCCGCCTTGCTCAAGATGTGCTTTCGGAGGAGCTCCTTGATTCGCATGACCTTGTACATGGCATCGTCCCGCCACCGGTTGCCATTCAACACCGCCGCGTTGATGTCTGCTTTCTACAGTCCAATCCGATCCGAAGCCTTACTCGAACAGAAAAGAAAGAATTCGGGTTGAATGAGGGGGTGGACAGCTACACTGAAACAGTACAGAAGGGAATACCGTGCAATTCGCGGAATAGGACCCAATCTGCTCGTCGCGGATGGAATCGACTCGGTAGTTGTACACCGCACGCAGTTTCACCAGCTTCTTCTTCACCTTCTCACTGCAGCAACTATCCCACGTCTGCTCGTGATTCATTCACTCTGAAGACAAACGTTCACTTCTGCAGATATCAGTGTAGAGCAAACGGAGTACAGAGACACTGCCTTGGCATAGTCCCCACGACGATCAAACTTCACCGCCTGCTCTGCAATTCTACTCCTCATTCAAAGCAACGTGGATATACTTGAAAATGTGACGAATGCGCTGCAATACGAGAAAGCGATACTCTTCGTCGGTCTTCTGCATTCTCAAAGTGGGACCAACACAAAACAACCCAGCGGATTTCAAAAGTGTGAGATCGGGTGGGGCGTTTCATCCGAGTGTCTTGGACGATTTCTCATCCGGTTTTATCTCTCCGAAGGGAACTGTGAAATGTCGAACACAACGGCCTCCGATGTGAAGAACGTGCACGGGCAGAACCCTCAATATCTCGTAGTTTCCAAATGGAGCGGATGCTGATCGATAGATCGAAAAGATTATTCGGATGAAAATTTACGACTGCGACTACTGGAAGGAGCGATGCTACGGTCTGTCCGCGCTGACTCTGATTGACCGTGCCATTGAATTGGACCACGTGGGTGGCGCCTATAGCGGTGTGTTCCGCCCAACGCAGTTCATCTGCTTGATTCTGAAAATGCTACAGATTGGTCCCGATAAGGAGACTGTCCTCGAATTCATACATAACGACGACTACAAGTATTCACCTATAAATTGCATTGATTGTAGATATGTGACCGCTCTTGGCATGTTCTATCTGCGATTAACGGGAACGTCCAAGGAGATCTACACGGAACTGGAGCCATACTATAGCGATTACCGGAAACTGCGGCTACTGACCCCCGATGGCTGGAGTATCATTCACATGGATGAGTTCGTGGACATGTTGCTCGAGAAGGACATGGCGTTGAACATCGCGCTTCCCCACTTGGACAAACGGCATACGCTGGTCGACCGCGGTGAGTTGGAGCCGCGCCAAAGCATCCTTGAAGATGAGCTTAACGACTTGATTAAAGAAACGGAGAAGGAGGATTCCGAGAAGTCGGTGAAGAGAGATCTTCCGGAGGAGAAGGGCGGAGAAAAGAAGGTGAAGACCACATGTCCTGTTTGCTAACAAACACACGACCGTTTCATGGCCTTCAGACGCATAGCACGCTGGTACTCTGCCTATTCCTTATCTCACCTAGACACCACGCACATCCACTCCGTGCTGATCCGAGGAACCCAGTCTGTTCCCCTTTCCCTGGAAACGACTAGCAGGAAGCGGCTCATCATCCTCATCTCGAGTCGATGGGATGCAGCAGCTGAAGAAGGAAGCGATATAGGCGCAGCGATTCACATAGCCCGGGATCTCGATTCCCAGTAATGCCTTGCACAAATCGTTCGAGAAGTTGTTGCAGTTTCTACCGTTCACATGCAAAATCGCGCAAACTTCAGTATCATGTTGTAATCCTCGCCTCTGTACCGTGGCCTTAGGGAATCGATGGCCTTTGTGATTTCCTCGTTTGTCTTGTTCGTTTCGCCCAAATGGATGCTCTCCCGAAAACGAGCCCCGATCACGTCTTTCGGTACGCCTTCGCAAACGCCGCACCCTTCTCCAAAGGAATACTCCACCCCTACCATTCAAGGAAGAGAGGGACACGACCATTCACTTCGACTCCCGAATGATAGAATCCGAACCCAATGTCTACAGTAAGAGGAGGGTATACAGTGTTACTGTAAAGATAGCTGTTGTAATCAGTCAGATCATACACCTATGAAATAGAGATCTCTGCGTGCACATACGTTTAAATACACTTCAGTGCCAACTTTAGGATGGGTCTGTCTCATGAAGGCAAGGGAATAATGAAGCCAAATCGCCGTTTACGATTAGACAGCTCTCATTTGCTAAATATGAGTTCGGAAGTGTGTAAGGAGGTGGTGTTGAGTGGTAAAAGTGTTAAAGGGACCGCCTGCAACTATTCACATGTGGGTGTTTTCAATTTGCTTTCATTATAGGATGCTCCAAATCCAGCCCAACTGCAATCGAAAGTGGACAAAAGGGAGAGGGCAAAGCCGGTTCATAATTCAAAGCATATGGAAAGCAGGGATTGGGCGTTTTGCAGTAACCGATTAGAGAAGGACGGAATCCCGGAAACAAACGACATTGACAAGATTTTTTCTTCTGTAAAGTCCACGCCAAATCCCCAAGACGCTCACAAACAACCCAATTCCGCGATTCAAAAGCCGAGGAACGGAAGTGGTCACGGCAGAGAGTCGTCCAGATCGCGACGTACTCAAGGGAGAGTTGCATGAGCTGTAGCGCATCAGCGTCGCCAGAATGGGAGAGGAACTCCCCAGCAAACCACGAATTCTCCCACGGCCACTGCGAAGGCTGAACCGCAAGAGGCTCCAAAGCAGTCCCATAAACCCGCTTCTCGGGGCAATCCGTCAACCCCACAGTCTGAGAAGGCGTCCGCTTCCCGCCACAAGGTGTTGGAACATGAGCGCACGAAGTCGGCGGAGCTGCATCAGCCGTCGTCGATCATCGAGATGCTGGTGCAATCCTCGCCGCAGGAGGAGCTTCCCCCTATGCCTCAGCCCGCCCTCGTGCCCAAGCCGCGCCCTCAGCCTCCTCGGGCGATGCCACCGCCTGTCCAACCTGCTCAGCCGGTTGTGCAGCCAGTGCCGAAGCCAGTTGCTCAGCCAGTGCCGAAGCCAGTTGCTCAGCCAGTTCAGCCGGCTCCTCAGCCAGTTCAGCCAATGCCTAAACCGGCTTCTCAACCTACTCAGCTGGCTCCTCTGATTCCCCAGACTGTTTCTAAGCCCGCCCAGCCAGTGCCTCGCCCTGTGGCTCCGCCAATTCAGCCAGTTCAGCCAATTCAGCCAGTTCAGCCAATTCAGCCAGTTCAGCCCGTGCCTAAGCCGGCTCCGCAGCCCGCTCAGCCCGTGCCACGTCCCACGCCCCAGCCACATCAATCCGTGCCTCGTCCTGTGGCTCAGCCCGTGCCTCGTCCCATGCCCCAGCCACTTCCCCAGCCGTTGCACGCTCCTCAACCCCGTCCCGTACCCCAACCTCTGTCCCAGCCAATGCCCCAACCCATGCCACACCCCATGCCCCGCTCTACACCCCAACCAATGCCCCGCTCTACACCCCAACCCATCCCACAACCCCTGCGCACGCCACAAGTCTCGCACGCGCGCCCATCCCCTCAGCCGCTCGACCCGTTCCCGCGCGAGGGCCCGCCCATGCGTATCGTGCCCGTAATGCCGTCCATTACCGTCTCGCTCACACCCCTCCCTCACCCGTAGGCCACGCCCGCCTTCGCCAACCCCGGCACGGAGATCGACGTGTCCATCGTGATCAGCGAGAAGGACTGCGTGAGCGACGACTGGCTGGGCCTGTTCAAGTCCTACCAGCACCAGGCGCTGAAGGCGATCACCCAGCGGCAGATCGCCAAGCTGCACTACACGCGAATCATGAGCAACGGCGAGCGGTTCAAGAAGTACTCCTGCCGCTTCTACGCGCCGAAGCACGCGGGCCGGTACTGCTTCCGCTACTTCCACTTCAACGACTACTACTCCATTCTGGACAGCAACGAGATCATGGTGACGGTGGTCGAGGCGTCCGCGACTTATGCGTAGATCCGCGGCTGCGATCTCGACGAGGCGGTGGACTTCGTGCAGCAGAAGATCAACGAGCCGTCCATGGTGTCGTTCAACATCAACTCTCTCCACTCCACCTTCCAGTACGTGGTCGACTGGAACGGCTGGAAGCACCCCGACGTGCTCTGGCGCATCCTCTTCAAGCTCACCGACCCGCTGTACGAGACGCCGGTGCCCGACACTTACACCACGCAAGTCAACAGCAACCTCAAGTACCTGCTGGACCTGCTCATGCAGCAGCCCTATCTCCGCCAGCAGATGAGCGACGCCATCTTCGCGCGGCTGTCCAGCCTCGTGGAACACTACTGCCACATCTGCAACGTGTTCATCGTGGACGACACTGAGATGACCGCGCACATGCGCGACCGCCACTCGCTCCCGCCCACCTGCCGCCTCGTCCCCTTCTCCCAGCCGTTCATCAATCTCCTCACCAAGCAGTGCGTGCTCGAGTTCAAGTCCCTCTGCCCGCAGCCGTCTTTCTACCAGACGCGGTGACTCTCCCACCCAGGCATCACTCGCAGAGAGAACCTCATCAACCGCCTGATGGCGGGCTTCAACAGCCACAAGCGTTTCGAGCGGTCGGTGATCAACATCTACGGCTCCTCCAACAACGGCTTCGGCACCGACGGCAGCGACATCGACCTGTGCCTGATCGACCCGTCGATCGACCGCGAGAAGATCATGGAGATCGCCGATGAGGTGGCGGCCATCCTGGAGGAGATGCACATGGAGGAGATCGACAAGTCGCGACTGCACGCGCGCATCCCCGTGATCCGCTTCGAGGACCCGGTGACGCACATCCAGAGCGATCTCTGTTTCAACAACATCCTGCCCATTCGCAACACGCTGCTGCTGAAGACTTACTCCTTCATCGACCCGCGCGTGCGCATCCTCGGCATCATCATCAAGAAATGGTGGCCCCCCTCGCACTGTCTCACCCGCAGGGCCAAAGTGAACCGTCTCAACAACCCCATTCTCAAGACGCTCAGCTCCTACGGCTTCATGCTTATGCTGATTCACTTCCTGCAGAGCGCCGTCAGCCCGCCCGTGCTCCCCATCCTTCAGGCACCGTCGCACTCTCCCTGTCATGCATAGGACCTACCGCCCAACTGGAACGGACTCGCGCCGGTCGCGGGCGCGTCGCTCCCGCAGATGGTGGTAACGTCGTACGAGGGCGTGACCTACAACACGTACTTCTACCAGCCGCGCGACCTGCACCTACTGAACCGGTTCGCGCAGCAGAACACGATGACGGTGGGCGAGCTGCTGATCGAGTTCTTCTACTACTACGGGTACCAGTTCGACTACATCCACTCGGTGGTGACGATCCGCAAGCAGGGCGTGCTGGACCGCGAGGAGAAGTGCTGCGACAGCATCTGGAAGATGATGATGCAGCTGTGCATCGAGGACCCCTTCGAGATCGACTACGATGTGGCCCACGTCATCACTCCCACATCCAGCTCGATGATTCAGGAGTACTTCGCCGTAGGGACGGGGAGCGGCCGTGAGGTGTAGAAGTCGTATGTCATGCTGATGAACATGGATGCGAAGCTGAAGGACTTGAACGAGCCCAACATCCTCGAGGAGCTATTCAATATCTCTATGTTTAAGTTGTAATCGTTTCATTTTGCCTTTTTGTGCTGTTTGTGAGTATATATCCTATTAACTGCCAATCAGATGGGCATGCTCTCATTCCCATGGATATCTAGCGGTAGTGTGGTTCCAGCAAAGAGACACAAGCATCGCAATACAAATAAAACATAAAGGGAGATAAACACAATTCCGAATCAGTCCCAGTAGTATAGGACTAATGGGCCGTTCGATGGTATACCAGTCGAGCCACGAACACTTTCCCGGTGAGCTCGACCCTTCGCTTCAGCACGCTCCATCGGGCATGGGGAACGGCCCGAATGCCGCGAATTCGGCGGTTACGCTGGGCGGGACCCGTACTGGGATAGGACGGGGAAACGGTGACAGACACTTCTACTCATCAACCAGCTCAAACAACTCCTGCCTTGCGCTTGGAGGTGTCTGCACTCCGTGCAGTACGTTCCAGGGTAGTGAGTGATGGGATTGATAAAAGAGTGGATGGGTTTGTTCCCCCCACATCCGGGACAGTACACGGTCGTGTAGTGAGTACCTGGGGCTACAGGGCACTTTAGGGAAAAATCAGAGTTGTAGGTCATCGAATCAGGGAGATAGTGGGACTGGAAGGGGTCGCAAGAACGGCCAATCAGATTCCTCCTTCAGGGCCCCGAAGTCCCAATTCTTTAACCCTCACCACTCCCTTGAGAAATGCAAATACTGGGAATGGGATGATGCTACAGGGCTAAAGCAATATTCGACCGCGGACAAGCAGGATAGGGAACGGGGAGTACATCATTCCATGCGGAAGACCGAGGTTCCGCCACCCCCAGATTTCGCACCACTACGACGGGATGCACACGTTTCGGAAGGGAAGTGGGTGTCTGGGGTAATGTGCATTGCCCGGTTTTGGATCCGCTTGCCTATCCTCTTCTGCCCTCATCCGCGATCACTTTAGCAAACGGCCGGACAAAGTCGGGAATGGCCAGTCCAAACGACCTCAGTGGCTAACGAAAGCAGAAGAGATCGTGAGATCGGAATGATAGGAAAACGGCGACTGCAAAGGGGGACAAACAAATTGCATGATCGAAGGGCAAAGACAGAGCAATTGCCCGACCCAAAGGCCGTCTGAGCCAATCAAATCGCTCAGATTGGGCAAGGTAACTCCGTGAAGTGCGAAACCGCGGTTATCCAAGGAAACGCATTTATCCTCTTTCTATCAATTCCTCATAAAATAATAATTGTAAGCGAAAATGAAAAGAACGATCTTGTTTGCTTTATTTTGTACGACCGCCCTGAGGGTCTGATGGGTAGATTCGATTGCGATGGCCGTCCTCACCTGTGAGGAGGGGCAAGTCTATGTGGCCGTGACGAAAAAGTGCAAGAGATACGGCTCGGAGGAGTCCTACCAGATTCTGAGCGGGTCGACTACGCTCATCACCAGCCAGCCCTTTGCCTCGAACGAGCAACGAACCGACGAGTATTGCCTGGCCGCCGCCAACAACAACAACCAGTACACCTTCAGAATGAAGGACACCTACGGCTCCAGCGGCGATTCCTGGACGGCCGGCGCGTGGGTGAGCGTCGCGGGCATCTACGGAAACATCTTCTTCAAGAACTTCATGACGGAGAGAGTGACGGAGGACGTGGCTCTCTCCCTCTACTACCCCATCATGAAGGGAGAGACGTGGAGAATGCTCTCCTCCTCTTCCTCCATCGCCTCGGACTGGACCGCCGTTGCCTTCGCCGACGCCAGCTGGCAGGAGGTCAGCTCCAACACCACGACCGCGTCGGGCTCCCAGTACTTCCGCAAGCACTTCGCGTCCATCGCCAACATGGCCGCCTACGAGCTGCAGCTGAACTACCGCTACGGTATCGTCGCCTACGTGAACGGCGTGGAGGTTTTCCGCGACCACATGCCCGAGGGTGCCGTGACGCCTGCCACGCTCTCCGACGGCGCCTTTGACGCCTACGGCTTCTACGGAACGATCCGCCCCGCGGGAGAGATCGAGGGCGCGGACAGCGTGCTGGCGGTGGAGCTGCACTTCCCCGAGGAGGGAGAGCACGCGGTGGAGTTCGACGCGTATCTGGCACTGCTGGCCTCCTCCACGCCCAGCACCGAGTCGACCGCCTGCTTCATCTACCCGTACGCTGTCACGCTCACCGCCACCACCGGCACGGGTCCCGCGAAGATATTCGACTACGACAAGACGGGCTACTACTCAGCCTCCTCCTCCGCACTGCCCGCCACCGTGAGCTACGAGCTGGGCGGTCCGCGTGCATACGTGAATGGCCTGCGTGTGTGGCCCTACTCCTACTACTCCTCGGCTCCGGGCAGCTTCACCTGGCAGGGCGCGATGCGCTCCACGGATGCCTACACCACCGTGATCGGCGTGTCGGACGCGACGTACCAGTCCAGCGTGTACCGCGTGTTCAGCGGGTACTTCAACGCGAAGGCCTTCTCCTCCTACCGCCTGGTGGTCTCCAGCTCCGCGAGCCACGGCAACGTGCAGGCCGTGGAGGTGCAGCCCGTGGTCTGCCACGACCTGCTTCCCACCGCCATGACTTTCGACCCCGCCTCCTACGCCATCTACGCCAACTACGAAGAAGTGACCATCCATCCCACCCTGATTGAGTTTGCCGGCTGCACCGTCCAGCCCGCGCTGCCCGCCGGTCTGACGCTCGACGCGGCGACCTGCACTGTCACAGGCAAGGCGACGGCGGCGCTGCCTTCCACGGCGTTCATGATGACCTCGGTGATGGGCACCCACTCGTTCCAGGGCACCTTCACGCTGGAGGTGACGGAATGCGCGGGCACGCTGGCGACGGTGCTGCGCACCTACAAGACCAGCGCGTACTCGGAGTCCTTCTCCATCAAGGACACGGCCTCACAGCAGGTGGTGCTGGAGGTGACGGCCAACTCGGGCCAGCCCACCAGCGAGGACTGGACGGCGGTGCTGTGCCTGACCGGCTCCCAGTACGAGATCGACGTGGGTTCCACCAGCAACTACTGGCAGAGCAACTCCTTCCTGTACCTGCGCGCCATGCTCAGCATCAGCGAGTACGAGACGATCGCGCGCATGCGCTACGACTCCAACCTCGGCCTCAACGCCGACCGCATCGTCAACGCGCAGTGGGCTGTGGCGCCCATGCACGCCTGGCAGTACAAGATGAGCGAGGTGCCCGCCAACTGGCAGACGGAGTCGGGCTGGCAGACGGCCTCCATAGGCTCCTTCCCTGCCTCCAGCAACCAGATCCAGCTGTACAAGCAGACCTTCAATGTGGCGTCTCTGAACAACGTGGCTGGCTTCGTGATCTCGCTTCGTTACCTGTATGGCTGCATCGTGTACATGAACGGCGCTGAGGTGTTCCGCAACGGCGTGACTGGAGACCTGAGCACCTCCTCCGTGGCGACCAACTCCTTCACGGACCTGTTCTACCGCCAGATCTCGCTGCCCGTGCGCTCCATGGCGATCAACGGACTCACCGCCGTGAACTACATTCAGCAGGGCTCCAACACCATCGCCATTGCCATCGTGTCGCAGCCCTCTCAAACCAGCTCCGTGTTCGACTGCGCCGTGCGTCTGATGGGCGCCGCGTCCTCCTCGCGCGTGTTCGACTACACCGTGACCTCCACGGGCATCTACGGCAGCCCCACCGCCGTGGCGAACCACTACTACGGCAACAGCATGTACCACAACAGCTGCAACAGCAACGAGTGGAAGCTCACCTTCGCCAACTACCGCCGCGAGTGGATCTCCTCCGTGACCGTCTATCTCTACTACTCGCAGACGGACGAGCAGCCCGCGCAGTTCGCCGTGCAGGCGCGCAACACCAACCTGGAGGAGTGGACGACGCTAAAGAACGTGACGGGCCTGACCTGGTCGCTGAAGGGCGAGCACAAGAAGCTCTGGCTAGAGAACAGCCAGCCCTGGAACCAATACCGCTTCGTGGACTTCGGCACGGGCAACCCGTCTGCCTGCTACTGGAAGGTGGGCGCCATTGATCTCTCGGCGGATGCCACGGCCATCACGGTGCCCGATCTGTCCTACACGACGCCTCTGATCATCAACAAGGACATTGAGATGGGCGAGGTGTACCCCAACTCCGACTACTACTTCGACTTCACTGTGAACCCTGCTCTGCCTGAAGGTGTCTCGATTGATATCAACACGGGCAAGATCTCGGGCACGGCTCATACGCTGATGCCTGCCACGACCTACCAGATCACCGCCAAGAAGTTCGGTGGTGGCACGTCCACTGCTGTGGTGACGATCTCTGTGGAGGCGTGCACGGGCGGCAAGTCGCTGATCACGATGGTGGTGCGCATGGACAGCTGGGCTTATGAGGGCTCCTACAAGCTGTTCAAGGGCAAGGGCACGAGCGGCGAAGTGGTCTCCTCCAACACGGCGTTCATGGTGTCGAGCGGTCTGAACTACGGCGACTTCTGCGTGCCTCACGACATCTACACGCTGGAGATGTACGATACTCTCAAGGACGGCTGGTGGAACCCTGCTGGCTACTACCTGACGGTGGATGTGGGTGCGATGATCTTCGAGCTGGGTCAGTACCCTAGCTCTCTCGCCTCCATTTCGACCATGTTCTCTTCTGTGCTCCCCTTCCAGATCGATTACGATGACTGGAAGCTGTTCACCGTTGAGGACGTGCCGGACAACTGGAAGGCGGTGGACTTCGACGACGCTGCCTGGACGGTGACGAAGGCTGCTGGGATGGGCGACCACATGAGCATCACTGCCTACATCCGCCATGAGGTGAACATTCCCAATCTGGAGGACTACCACGTGCTGAACGTGCGCGTACGGTACACGGGTGGTGTGGTTGTGTACTTCAACGGCAACACTGTGGCTCGCTTCAATCTGGAGGAGGAGTTCGACAAGAGCACGGAAGCCATTGCGGCTCATGATTCTTCCTTCTCCAAGTTCCACGTGATTCTCTCCACGGTGGGCGCTGTGGCTGGCAAGAACGTGATGGCGTTTGAAGTGCACCGCGCTCCGGGTCAGTCGGCGATCGTGTTCGACGCGACGGGTGTGTTTGGTGTGAACGACTGCTCGGTGGCTGTGGACTCCTTCTCTCTCATCGACGCCAGTTCTGTGTCGATTTGCTCGAAGGAGGACTTGTTAGATTTGAACCCCACCACCTACGGCAACATCCCCAACGCCGCGGGCGCCTTCCTGGCGTGGACGGTGGAGAACCTGGAGGGCTCCAAGTTCAACAGCTTCGCGCTGCAGACCAACACCGCCCAGACGGGCTACGGCTTCTCCATCTACGCCCGCTGGGAGGAGAGCGAGGAGTACACGAGCGCGCTGGCGCTGACGGGTCAGGCGACGAAGATTAGACAGAGAATGGCTTGGGACATGCCTGTGGGTATTGCGGGCTTCCGCCAGTTCAAGTTCGAGGTGGACGTTCCTGCCTCCAGCATTGTGAGCACCAACGCCTATGTGATGCAGTACTGCAAGCCTTCCGGCTCCGGCACGTGTCCTGCTATGGGCAACTATCCCGCTGTGGGCGAGGGTCAGATTTCCCCCGCGAAGTGCGCTGAGGGCTTCCGCGGCTACTCGTACAGAGAGTGCGTGAACGGTCAGCTGGGCGACGTGAAGACGGACAAGTGCCAGTACAAGGTGCCCGCGAGACTGCAGTACGACAACAACAACATGGAGTTCGTGATGAACACGGAGGTGAGCAGCGGTGTGCCCAGCTACAGAAACATCATCGATGAGTTCTACATGCAGGACAGCACGCCGCTGCCCGAGGGTCTGAAGATCGATGCCAAGACGGGAGAGATCACGGGTATTCCCATTGCCGTCATGGACACGAAGACCTTCACGGTGCGTGCCAAGAACCCCGCGGGTGAAACGTTCGTGGAGATTACGATTATGGTAAGAAAGGGTCGCTGCGCTCCTGAGGGCGTGTTCGAGAGAACGAACGTGGGTGAGATTGCGGTGTACCAGTGCTCGCAGCAGGGCAGCTACGTGGGTACGCAGAAGAGAGCGTGTTTGCTGGGCAAGAAGGACGGCGAGTGGCAGAAGGCGACGGGCTTCTGCATGCCGGTGGTCATGATTGTGCTCCTGGTGGTTGTGGTGATCATCATCATCGCCGTGGTGGTGTTCCTGATCATGAGAACGACTCGCACTGCGAAGGCTGTGGGTGGTGTGAAGGGTAAGAGCAGAAAGTCGAGCACCAAGAAGGGGGTGGAGAAGAAGCCGTCGGCAAAGACTGTGAAGGTGTAAAGACTGTTTGTTGAAGAAACAGAACAAAGAATGCGCTGCATGAAACACAAAAGGAGAGAGCAGACCACGACTAGAACAAGACACACCAGACTTCCATGCTTCCACACGCGCTTCAGCACGTCCTTGTCATGAACAAATCCAGACCACATCAGACCCGCCAGCGAGCCATGGGGCAGAATACACGCTCCGAAGTTGGTTCCTGCCGCGACACTGAAGGTGGCAAGATACAGCCGATCGCCCAGCAAATCCTTCACAGCGGGCTCGCTCAGAATACGCGTGACAAAAATGGTAGCGGGAAGGTTGTTGAAGATGATGCACGCGATGCACGTCAGAACATTGAAGAAGAGTGCCGTGACAAGGTCGCCCATGCGAAGAACGGGAGAAATACAAGTGTTAGCAAGGAATTGTGCGATGGAGGAAGTGAAGTGATAGTAGCTGGCCGTTTCAACGAGAATGAACATGGCGAGAAGGAAGAGAGGCACCTTCCAGGGGAGTGTTTTGACGATATCTGCAATGGTGTGCAGATTGTGCCGGTAGAAGATGAAGTCCTTGATAAGTGTCAGAATGAACATGAACACGGCAATGTGCCAGAATTCGATGACGGGCCAGCGGTTTTGAATGGGGGTTGAAGACAAGAAGAGAATGAACAGAAGGAGGAGCAACGCAAGGGACACCTTCATGTTGGAATTGAATGTATCCACATCCTTCTCTTCCGTAGCGGAATCTGGATTGCCTTCGGATTCCTTCTTCACATCCACAGCCTTCACGGCCATAGACTTCTCATCATGCTCATTCCCCATCATGTTCGAGGCATCCTTGGACTCGCTCTTAGTCGTCAGCTGTAATTCAATATCCTTCGTCGCAGGAGCAGATTGGATGCGAGTGGAGTGCTTTGCCAGGATGAAGCAGTACACATAGACAGCAAGTCCACTGACGATAGCAGGAAGCAGCAGGTACTTCATGTAGGTGGAGAAGTCGATTTTGAACACAGACGATAGAATGATGTTGGAGGGATTGCCGCTCAGCAGTCCAGCGCTGTAGGAATTGGCAGAACAAAACTCCGCCAAAAGGAGGGAGAGCAGCAAGCGACTATCCGTTTTCTTGGAGAATTGGAGGATGATGGGAGTGAGGGTCAGGATAACGATATCGTTGCTCGTCACAAGCGTGAAGATTGCAGCAAGGAGGGAAAACAGAGACAGACCAATGATACCCGGATTGCTCGATGAGAGAGCAGTCTTCGAGAACTTGTTCGCAATAACAATGAAAGCCTTCGTGTGCTCCGCAGACATGCACACATAGGCCAGCGTCATGAACAGAATGATCACGGTATAGGGAACAAGGTAGCTTGAATTCGACGGGTCCTTGGCCCAGTCGGGAGTTTGCACACCAAGAATACCCCGAATCACCACAACCCATGGAATGGAGGTAGTCAAAAACAGGACCACCACCACAGCGATGGGAACTGTAGAAAAGTCAAGGGGTATTTCCTTCTTGCCACGACCAATAGCAATCTTGGCTGGGAAAATGACAAAAATGCATGCCACCAGGAATCCAATAATGAACAGAATAGCTCTGGGCGAGACTTCCATCCGGAATAGACTTGGTTTTGCGGAGAAATGGAGAATCGACGGGGATGCCAAATGTTGGGATCCCCCTGTGGTTTGAAAGACAAAAACAAACAAGCAGTACACGTAATACACATTAATGACTCAGATCGACTCTCAGCTTCATCACATTCTGAACTTGCTCCTTGGACATTTCCTCCTTTTCGCTCAGCGACAGAGACATGGCACTTGACAGCTATCGATCACACAGGCCTTTCACCGCTACGTCATCGCAACTAAGAATGGCAATCAGATGATTCGCCTTGCTGAAATTCGTACGAATCTCGCTGCCTCCCTGGTTGATCAGCTCGTTGCACAGTGCGCGGATCACCTTGTCCAGCTGCAGCACTCCCTGTTGCGTGTACTTCACCTTCACCATTGCCGATTCCAATCGGCTGCCAAAAACGCCCGCCACTTCGTTCAGTAGCTGCGTGACGGTTGACGGGAGAAGGAGTGCTTCGTACGGTTCGAGAGTCGTTTTCAATATCACCATCACCACCTCGATCAAATCGTCCGCCTGTTGCTCGGCTTTCACGTCATTCCTACGCGTAACCAATTCGCCGCTTTGGCACTTCACCGCGAAATCTCCCGCCATGAGGCTCTTTTCCATCTTCTGACACATCGGGACCACGACCATCTCCTTCAGTCCTATTCCATGACCCTTCCAGCGAATCGCCACTTCGCATCACGAAATCGTAGCTGTTCGTGAAAAGGCCCACAGAAGCCGATGTCATGTCATTGCAGCTCTTGCGGATGGCCGAGGGCGTCTGCGGGAACGCGTCCGCCACTGAGTCGAGAATGCGCGAGCCGAGTGTCTTGGTGTAGTTAATGCACAGCTGCGAATGAAACGAGTTGCAGAAGCCAACGGAGAGGTCGTTGAAGATGAAGACGGTGCTGACCTGTTCCTTCGAGAGCGAAGACGGAATGGCTATGATGAACTCAGTTTAAATGACCCACATGCCACATCGAGTGTCTTCCTGCCTCGGATCACAGACAACATGAAGGAGTGAAGGTACTGGTCGATGCACCCCTTTATGATGCTGATTACGGTGCATATGTTCCGGATGTTGCCCTGACCGATGGCTCGTGAAATGATGAGATCGAACAGATAGAAGGCCTCTTCTGGGAGAGACGTCGTATGGCATACCGCGTCTGGCTGCGTGTTGAAAATGGACCGATTTAGGGAATACAACTATGCATGAGAAAGAGGAAACGAGGAAACGGAGAAAACCTCCTCGAGTGTTGTGTAGGAGTGATTGAGCGACTGGAGAATCTATGGATGAACGCATATGAAAAGTCGTACCGTGAAAGATTGGAGCTTATTCCCCGCGGGAAGGAGTTTCTTCTGCTTGATCGCCGCCATGACGGCCGCCATCTCTTGAGGCACCGTCGTGTGAGGCGCCACGGCCGGCTGTCCATCCTTCTTGATCTCCTCGCACAGACTCCAACTGTCGCCCATCTTGCCGGCAAAGAAGCGCGTGAAGGACTCGTTGTGCTGGAGGAACAGCGTGATCTCGTTCAGGATTTGGTTCAGTGACGCCAGCTCCGCGTTCTCCACGCCCGACTCGTTCAGGACGTATTGCTGGAGGACGCGCTTGGCGTTGGCGATCACCGTTTTGAGGTCACGGACAGTGTCGTAGTGAGTGAGGATGAGATTGCTCTGATTGTCAGAAATCGGGGGGAAATTGGACTTGGTGGTCACAGAAGGAGAAGAGGGAGTGACAGAGGTAGCAGAAGGCGTAGCGTTCGGTGGTGAAACACTGGGTGGTCTGCTCCTCCAGACTCTCGATCAGCTCCACGGCCTTCTTGAACATGCCTCCAAGCGTGTTGCCCACCAGCATGCCGATGTTGTGAGATGATCGCTGATGTGCGAGGAGTTGGTAATCCTTTTGGCAATCCTCCATCAGAGGGGAAAGGAGATACGGAACGAGTCTGCAAGGTGAGAAGGAGAGGAAAGAGCGACTTCGATAATGCGAGACAGCCTTCGCCCAGACTGTCCAGCAAGTGGCAATAGCGGAACACTTGCGTGGTCTTCTTGTTGGAAATGCTGATTGTGAGCTGCTCCGTCAACGCCTTGATTAATGTGTCCGTAGACTATGCGTTACACACAATACCAGTAGGAAACCCTCTCCATGATGGATGCATCCTTGGTGTTGATGTCTCCAGTCAAAATAGCCTTTCGGTACTTCAGAATGTAGTCCGTCGCCTTCTCATACTCCTCGCTTTCGAGGGAGTGCTCAATCTAGTCTGTGACAGATTGGAGATAACAAAACTCCAGCCACACTGCGGTTCAAGTCGATCATGGCTGTAACAAGCTCAAGGGACTTCTCGGCATGATTCTATGCATGAATCGTCGCTGTATTGTACATACTTTAAGAATATTGAAATGCTTGATTTGCTCGCTCGCCCGAACCGCATCTTCACTACACGTCTTCATTTCGTCACTAATACTGGACATACACTTTGTCGTTTCTAGTGATAACACATGCCACTGAAGATTCCGTACTATTCACGTTCTCTCCCAAAAGACGCAGATTCGCAGAAACTTCATTGTATTCGATAGCACTTGCCTTCACTGCCTCTCCATTGCTCGAGATATCGTAATAATCCAGACTTCCCGTGAGGTTGAACAGAATACGGCGTTCCACTTCGTTTTCCTCCTGGATTACTTTTGACAATTCTTCGGTAATGTCCTCTACCGTCTCCACCTTCTTTAGATACTCCATTTCATTACGAATGCCCGCGAAAGAAACGATTTCCTGTGTGACAAAAGAACGCCTGAAATTGTGATGTCTTGAAGAAATGCGATTCTGAGACTTCGGCTCCTTGTATGTGATCACAAACATAGGGAAGAGGGAGGAAAAGAGTATTCACTCCAATCAGAATTCGCGATTGAAGCCTTCGATATCCTTGTTAAATCCATCAATCCAATCATAGTCGGGTGTGTAGCAGCCGTTTTTGACCTGTTCGATGTCCTTCATCAGATACTGCTGATTCTTGCTGTAATGATAAGCCGCCTGGTTCCAGGAGTAGTTCGGGTAGGGCTTGTCGCATATCGTTCGCAGAGCCATCCACTTCCTCCACACATCTTCCTGCTTGTGATCATCGAAGTAGTTCGTGCTCATCATCAGCTCCTCCAGGAGCTTCTTTGCCTTCTTATCACACTCTATGGGTGAAAAGGAAAGAAAAGGGAAACCCTCGCAAATGCAGTTCTCCGCCCTCTTTGCGTCCAAAAAGTTCGCAACGCTCAGATCCAAGTCAAGCACAACAACAGCACGCAGGCCAATCCACGAGCCATAGACCGGATGATACGACATATGACTCAGAGGGCTGTTCATGCACATGCCACTGATCTATAGCTAATACAATGGTAGTACTATCACGTCGGAAAGCCTCTGAAAGGGAAGGATTCTTCCTCGGGTCATTTCAAACGTGTAGTGAATATCCTTTTCCACATCCATCTTTTCGAATGCCGAATCGATGCACAACTTCACGTAACTATTCAATGAGTCATATATCAAAAGGGAACGAATCTAAGGGATTCGGGTTGCTATCGCACTGATAATCAATGTCAGCAAGATATTGAATAAAGGGACGCCACAGATGCCGAGAATTGCCTAATAATGAGGAGAGATAAGCAAAAACACCAATCAGAAGGGCAAGCGTATTCGTTTGATTGAAAACGGGGAGAGCATAGCGCTTCTGAACAGCTGCATTATACATTTGAACTGGAAATCAACAGAGACTCCTTTTCCATACCGCTAAAGGGACAGACGAGATCAAATCCCTTGTTATAGATAGTGTGAAGAATCTCTTTCAATTCAATGGAGCGATTCATATCGCAACTGATGAAACAAACAAATGACTTCACTCTCTCGATCACCAACAAATTGTTGACGCCCCCATAGCACATATAGCCATTACTACTGATACTACTACAAACCCTACACAACAACTTCTCCAATTCATTCCTACCAGCCAGCGCGATGATCCTCTCCATTCACTTTCCCATTATAATATACAGTGAACACTCCATTCAAATTGCTTTCACTTCCTTCTTCGCTTTTGAATGACATGCTCACACTTCCACTCTTGCTTCCATTCTTCTTATTCACACTCCTTTTATCACATCCCTTCACATTCATATATCGCACATCACCCCTGTCACTCGTCACCATCAGCACATCACTACCCTCATCATAGCTCATACTCGTGACGGAGCCACACACCTCCAGTCTACTCATCACACTCCCTTCGCTCCGTCACATCGAATGGCATGTCGTCAGACCCGATTCGTTCACGCGCACGCTGCGAACATGATTGCTGCCCCCCACCAGCAGTTCACTACCCTTTACTCCCGCTCCTCCCCGTACTATTCCGCTCCATCTGCCCTCTCCACCATTCCCTCGCACTCCTCCAGACTGTCGCCACATCGAACTCTCCATCGGTTGTTGTGGATGTTCCACACGCCGCACGTGCCTCTCTATTCCTCACTCACCTTCACTTCACACACTTCATTCATCACCATCACTTCTTCTTCGTTGTAGCTACTGCACACAACACTGCGAACAGGACTGCTTTCAAACCAGCCGCACGCGCTCTTCATCACGTTCAACACATCCCAGGATGCTTCGTTCAGCTCCACCACACGAGCACTTCCGTCCTCAAACCCCACGATCACGATGTCGTCGAACAGAATGTGTTGCGTGATGGTCGTTGCCCTCACGGGAAATGCCATCCGAACGATGGGCTGGAGAAGGAGCAGAGGTGACGGCGCGTTGATCATACGAGGAATCTGGGAATGAGAGGAGAGAAGGGAAAGGACGTTGAGGAGCTCGATCACGCCATCAACAAACACACAGCACAACACGCCGTACGACTGAGACGTGGTCGTGTGGTGTAGCCACTTCATTTGAATCGCGTAGTGATGCGAGTGTGTGAATTGGAGGACGAGTTGTTGTGTGACGAGAGAATAACACCGGATGAACCCTTCTTTGGCTTCGGGATTGGAAGGAGGAATGGACCGTTGATTCATCACGATTCCGTCTTCATTCTTGCCACAGCTCACCACCGCCACTCCGTCGGATTCATCCATGCTCAACACACAACTCATCACCATGCCTCCACAGTTCACGACACTGCAGTCCGGCGAGAGGCGAAGGGACTGGTGAGGAAGAAGAGAAGAGAGAGTCTGCTTGAGAGACAGTCGAATGACGGGCGTGTTGGGGAGAGTGGCAGTCGAGTCGATATGAAACAATGGGTTGGAGATGAATGAGGAGGGCAGTTGTGTGAGGGATTGCAGGGTAAGACGCTGTGCCTTGGAGGAAGTCGGTTTCCGTTTTGAATAGGCTCCCTTGTTGTAACGAGGAACCGTTTCATTGATGTGGTTGGACACCAAGTGAGCAAGGATGGCATCAGCAGAAGGATAGGTTCTGCAAGTGAAATGAAGACAGTGAATGGATACTGATTACAGAAACAGCATGTGAGCGAGAAACGAGAAGATGTGGGGTTGAAAACACACACAGACTAGGTTTCAATGGGATTCACGACGACTACTGTGTGATAGCGAAGTGCAGGAGCACTATTGAAGAATCGCTGGCAGTAACAACATTGTTCCTACAGAATTAGGTATAGAAGGGATGAAGCACAGTTCCTTGTATTTGATTTTGTT
>OIWT01001204.1_pt1 | contig 32215 bp, 45 predicted proteins | sample 1587701 | NCBI WGS metagenome assembly OIWT01 (sample SAMEA3888904, study PRJEB22519) | human gut metagenome | biome: human gut; feature: human-associated habitat; material: faeces | place: Denmark | collected 2009 | reverse complement strand
AGTGAGAACAGAATGGTGTATGAGGGATTCCGACTCAAAGATGTGAATGTATGTTATGGGAGAAGCTACTACCCTGACATCCACATAATAGAGTATGAAGGAATGATCAATAAAGGAAAGCGATGGGGAAGAGGCGTTCAGTATGATCGCAATGGCAAGACGATGTTTGAAGGAGAATGGATGAATGGTGAGCCGGTGGAAAAGATGGTAACCATCACAGATGAGAGTGTACTGTTTCCCACCTGTATGGAGGAGCTGGTTATTGAAGAGCGCAGCTTAAACAAGGAAGAATGGTTTTCTTTTGATCTTTCGTTGTTTTCCCATTTGAGGGAATTGAGAGTGAATGGTGGGTGCTGCCAATATGTGGAAGAAGTGAAGTTGATTGGTTTGCATGAACTAGAAAGAGTGGTGATTGGTGACTTTTGCTTCACATATTATCATGAAGGTGAAATGAACCCAAATCGTCATTTCTATTTGAAGGATTGTGAGAGGTTGAGAGAATTGAAGATTGGTCGTCATTCCTTCGCTGATTATTCCGTGTGTGAGATTGAGAATGTGCCTTCCTTGGAAGTGATTGAAATTAATAGCAACAGCTTCCATGATGCTCCATTGGAGTTGAAGAGTGGCTTTCAACGAATGATATGACGAATAGACTTGCCCAGCTTGAAATCAGTTGTGTTTGGTCATAATGCATTCCGCAACAGTTCTCATGTTGTATTTGAGAGTGGATTTACAAGCGAGGAATAACAACTAGATTTGCCTGAATTGAAGTCAATTCAAATAGTTGCCTATTGCTTCAAAAGAACAAAAGAACTGCTGTTGGTCGGATTGCATTCATTGGAGAGCGTTTCAGTGGGTACGGATTGCTTCAATAGTGACGACTCCAGTGAGGAAAAGCCTCAGGGTCGTTTCTGCTTGAGGGACTGTGGGAGATTGACGAGAGTGCAAATAGGCGGCAATTCCTTCACCCATTTTGCTGCGTGCGAGATAGAATGCTTGGATAGTTTGGAAGTGATTGATATTGGTAGTCGGGCATTCTGTGAGTGTTCTCGTGTTGTGTTTGAGAGTGCATCTACTAGAAGGAGAATGATGAATAGACTTGCCTGAATTGACTTCCATTCAACTTGGTACGGATTCCATTTGCTTCACAAGAGATGCAGATTCAAGGGAACTCGTCATGCGGGGTATTCCTTCATTCATCCCTTACTGGTTAGATCTGCCGAAACTCACTACCCTTACCACCACAGAATGGAGCTCCACATTCCACAAGGTTACTCAACTCACTCTCGAGAGTGACAATTCTACGAAACAGTCACAACTAGATCTCCCATCGCTCACCGATATTGCTCTTTCACACGGCACATTCAGGAATGTTTCCACTCTCCACACTCTCAGTCGCTTTTTCTCCTCTTCTTCATCCGCAGACATTTCCCCCGCGCTCGAAGACCTCCTCTCCTCCTCCGGTTCCTCAGATGTTTCTTCTGCACCTGAATGCTACTACTACTACTCTTCCTCAGACACTTCTTCTACACCCACATGCCTCCGCATCTCCTCTTCTTCCGTTGAGGAGTAATCCCCCTCTTTGTTCCAATCATTCGCATGTCAGCAACAAACACACCATCACTCACTCAGAAGGAAATGTCCTTACAAGTTTGTGTACCCAGACCAACAAAACAACTTCTCTCCCTTCGGACCCTCACCGATCAACGAAAACTCGTACTTTCCCTACGGTTGAATTGCAACACAGAACGCATACGCCAGGAGTGATCTTGGGCATGGTGACAGACATTCTGAAGGAATCCTCGAAAGGACGAGGCTTGCTGCAGTCAGAGCCGGCGTACTTGATCTTTCCGAGCCAGAGAGGCAGTTCCGCCTCCTGGTAGCCACAGTAGCCGAAATCGTGAGAAAAGACGGTCATCTATCTCGTGAATCAACACCACCGCATCTACGGAATTGCGCATGCACTTCAGATGCACCTTTCCGGTCGTGATGTTCGCCTTCAGCAACTCCTTCTCGCTCTCCACCACGACGGGCTTTCCACGCTCAAAGTCCGTCGCCTTGCAGTTCTGATAGTGGAGGAGATACGAAGAATCGCCGCAGTCACTCATGTACAGTTTCGAGCCCGCCTGCACGCCGTCCGCGAGGACAGCAAGGAGCACAAACAGAACCAGTGAAAAACGCATCGACAACAAACAATCACTTCAAGAACGCTTAGACGCGCTCCTTCAGCTGCTCAATCTCCATCTCCTTCTCCGACAGCTCCTTCTGCAGCTTCGTCAGCTCCGCGTTGTTCTGCTTCTTCAGCGCGGCGATCGCCTTCTGGTTCTCCTCCTCCACCTGCTTCAGCTTCAGCTTCAGCGACTCGATCTCCTTGTCCTTCTGCTTGATCGTGAAGATGTTCTCCTTCGCCTTTCTCGTCAGCTCCTTCGCCTTCTCCTCGTTCTTGCGGCTCTTCTCCGTCTCCGCCGCGATGCGCTTTCTCATCACGTCCTTCGAGCCCGCGCCGTCCTTCTTCAGCGCCTCGTTCAGCGCCTCCAAACGCTCCTCGTAGCTCTTCTTCAGCTCCTCCACCTCCTTGTCGTCCATGTACACCACGTTGTCCTGCGACTTCGTCGCCTTCTCCAGCTCCGCGATGCGCGCGTTCTTCTGCTCGATCTCCTTCTCCAGCTCGCCCACGCGCCCGTCCTCCGCAGGCTTCGCCGCCGCCTTCTTGGCCTCCTCCAGCTCCGCCTTCAGCGCCTCCAGCTCCTTCTTCTCCTCCTCCACGCTCTTCTTGGCCTCCTCCAGCTCGCTAGCCGTCGCCTCCAGCTCCTTCTCCTTCGCCTCCAGCTTCTTGCCGCTCTCCGCCGCCATATCCGTCGCCACCTTCAGCTCCGCCTTCGCCTTCTCCGCCTTGCTCTCCGCCTCCTCCTTCTCCTTCTCCGCCGCGGCCTGTGCCGCCTCCAGCTCCTTCACGCGCTGGTTTGCCTCCTCCAGGTCTCTCTCGCGGTCGTTCAGCATCCGCTCGGCGTCGCTCTTCGCCTCCTCCAGCTCCTCCACCTTCTCCTGCGCCTCCTGCGCCTTCTTCTCCGCATCCGCCACGGCCTTCTTCAGCTCCTCCGTCTCCGTCTCGTCGCCCTTCGCGTCCGCCTCCGCCAGCAGCTTGCTCAGCTCGTCCAACTGCGCCTTCTGCTCCTCCACCACCTTCTTCTGCTCCTCCACCTCCTTCGCGGCCTCCTCCTTCTCCTTCTCCAGCGCCGCCAGCTTCTCCAGCTTCTGCTCCGTCTCCGCCTTCTCCTTCTCCGCCGCGGCCTCTGCCTCTTCCGCCTTCTTCTCCGCCGCCTCCTTCTCGGCCAGCGCCTTCTCGAAGTCGCCCTTCTTCTCCTCGGCGTCCTTCAGCATCGCCTCGATCTGCTTCTTGCACTCCGCCACCTCCTCCTCCAGCTTCTTCTTCTCCTCCGCCATCTCCGCCAGGCTCTTTTTCACCTCCTCGTTCTCCTTCTTCAGCGCCTCCTTCTCCTCCTCCGCCTTCTCCATCGTCGCCTTCACCTTCTCCACCTCCTCCTTCGCGCTCTCCAGCTCCTTCTGCTTCGTCTCCACCTCCGTCTTCGCCTCCTCCGCCTCCTTCTTCTTGGCCTCCAGCTCCGCCTTCACCTCCTCGCTCTCCTTCTTCGCCTCCTCCACCGCCTTCTTGGCCTCTTCCAGCTCCTTCTTCAAGCTCTCTGTCTCGCTCTTGGCGTCGCCCTCCGTCGCCTTCTCCTCCAGCTCCTTCACCTTAGCCGCCAGCTCCTCCTTCTCCTTCTCCAATTCCTCCGCCTTCTTCTCCGCCTCCTCCTTCTCCTTCTTGGCCTGTTCCAGCTCGCTGGCAGCCACCGCCGTCGCCGCAGCAGCCATCAGCTCCGCCACCTTCTTCTCCGCCTCTTCCTTCTCCTTCTTCACCTCCTCCACCTCCTTCGTCTTCTCCTCCAATTCCTTCTTCACCTCCTCCAACTCCTTCGTCTTCTCCTCCAATTCCTTCTTGGCCTCCTCCTCCTTCGGAGCCTCCTTCTCAGCCTCAGCAGCCTCCTTCTCCTCCGCAGCCTTCAGCTTCTCCTCCAGCTCCTTGATCTTCTCCTCCTGCTTCTGCTGCTCCTCGCTGGCCGCCTTCGCCTGCTCCTCCAGCTCGCTCACCTTCTTCTCGGCTTCCTCCTTCTCCTTCTTCATCGCCTCCAGCTCCTGCTCCGCCTGCTGGATTCTCGCCTCCACGGCAGCCACCGCCTCCTTCAGCGCCGCGTCGCTCTCCTTCTTCTGCTCCTCCAGCTTCTGCTCCGCCTCCTCCTTCGCCTTCTTCGTCTCCTCCAGCTCCTTCTCCTTCTCCTCCTTCGCCTTCTTGGCCTCCTCCAACTCGTCGCTCGCGCGCTTCAGCTCCTCGATCTTCTCGTCCAGCTGCTGCTGCAGGTCCGACACGGCGTTGTTGCTCTTGTCCAGCTCGCCCTGCAGACCGCTGATGCTCTCGCGCATCTGCGCGGCGGTCTTCTCCTCCTCCTCCACGCGCTCCGCCTTCTCCGCCGCCGCCTTCTCCTCCAGCTCCCTCTGCGCCTCCTCCAGACGGTTCTCGATCGCCTCCTTCGCCTCCTTCGCCTCCTCCAACTCCTTCTTGGCCTCCTCCAGCTCCTTCTCGACCTCCTCCTTGTTCTTCCGCATCTCCTCCAGCTCCTTCTCCTTCGCCGCCAGCTGCACCGCCACCGCGGCCGCCGCCTTGTCCGCCAGCTCCTTCGCCGCCGCCAGCTCCGCCGCGGCCTTGGTCTCCTGCTCCTTGCGCTGCGCCTCCATCTCCGCCAGACGCGCCTTCAGCTCCTCCACCTCCTTCGCCATCTCCTCGCTCTTCTGCTGCAGCTCCTTCTCCTTCTGCTCCGCCTCCTCCTTCGCCTTCTTGGCCTCCTCCAGCTCCTTCTCCTTCACCTCCAGCTCCTTGCTCTTCGCCGCGTCGCTCGCCACGGCCGCCGCCGCCACGGCGCCGCTCTTGGGCTTGGCCTTCTTCAAGTCCTTCTTCAGCTCCTTGACCTTGCCCTCCAGCTCCTTGACCTTCGCCTCCAGCTCCTCCTTGGCCTTCTTCACCTCCTCCAGCTCCTTCTTGTTCTTCTCGCCCACGCCCTCGGCGATGGTCAGCGAGCTGCTCGTCAGCTCCGTCTCCTTCTTGATGTCGCGCAGCTCCTTCTCCAGCTGCTCGATGCTCTGCTTCTTCTCCGCCAGCTCTGCCTTCAGCTCGTCGTTCTCCTTCTCCAGCTCGCGCACCTTCGTCGCCAGGTCCGCCTGGCTGCTCGTCGCGTCGCTCGTGGCGCGGTCGCGCTCGCTGCGCAGCGCCTTCAGCTCCTCCTCCTTCGCGCTCAGCTGCGCGCGCAGCTCCTCCACCTCCTTCTCGTCCTCCGAGTCGCTGCTCGAGGACTCCGCCGCGGCCGCCTCGCGCTCCTTCAGCGCCGCCGCCTTCTCCGCCAGGTCCGCCTTCAGCGCCTGGATCTCCTCCTCCTTCTTCTGCACGTTCGCCTGCGCCTGCTCGTAGTCGCGCTTGCGCTTCTCCGCCAGCTCGCGCGCGATCAGCATCGCCTCCTCCTTCTCCTTCAGCTGCTCCTCCTTCTTCGCCATCGCCGCGCGCACCTCCACGATCTCCGCCTCCTTCTGGCGGTTCTCCGCCTCCAGCTTCTCCTTCATCGCCGTCAGCTCCTTCACCGTGCGCGTCAGCTCCTGCGCGCTGCCCGCCGCGTCCATCTGCTCCAGCGACTCGCACACCTTGCGGAACTCCGCGTTCGCGTCGCTCAGCTGCTTCTTCGTCTCCTCCAGGCGGCGCGTCAGCTCGCGGTTGCGCTTCTCCAGCTCCGACTCCTCCGGCACCGCCGTTCTCGCCAGCCGCGCGCCCACGCCCGTGAGCTGCTCCGGACTGGAGAAGCGCACCGGCGCGTCGTCGTCCTGCTCCATCGACTTCCCGCGCAGCACCGTCTCGCGGTAGAGACGCGCCTCCGTGGGCAGGTGGTCGATCTGGTCGCGCAGGTTGACGTTCTCGCGGCGCAGCTGCGTGATCTCCTCGATCAGGTCGCTCTGGTCGCTCCAGAACTGGTTGTAGAGGCGGTCCAGCTCGATCTTCTCGAAGCTGTCCAGGCCCACCACGGAGATGCCGTTCTGGTCCAGCGCGTTCTTCATGTTCTTGTTCTCGAACGTCAGCTTCTTGATCAGCCGCTGGTACTCGAACAGCTTGCCCGACATCTTGTCCATGTCGGTCCGCAGGTACGTCGGCACCGTCTCCTGCGGCGTCAGCTTCACCACCGTCGCCTCCTTCTCCGGCGTGTGGTGCACCACTGCGCGCAGGCGCGCGTCGTAGGCGTAGTGGCTCTCGTTGAGCGTCTCCACCTCGTCGCCGTCGTCGCTGTGGCACTCGAAGAGCAGGTAGCGCACCTCCTCCTCCGACAGTCCGGAGAGCACCGCGTACTTCTCCACCAGCCCGGTGAGCGCGCCGCTGCGCTTCCACTCGCTGATGGCCTGCTTCTCCAGGTCGCAGATGATCTGCTCCTTCTCGTCCAGCTGCTCCGTGAGCTGCTTGATGGTCACCGAGGCCTCCAGGTAGTTGTCGTGGTCCACCTGGTTGCACTTGCGCATCTTCTCCGCCAGGCTGTTCGCCACGATCATCTCCCCCTTCATCACCTCGATCTCCTGCAGCAGCTCCTGCTTGTCCTGGTCCGCGCCCTCGATCGAGTTCTTCACCACGTCCTCGATGTTCTCGAAGTCGTCCTCGGGGTCGCTCTCCAGCTGCATGATCCGCTTCTTCAGTGCCGCGTTCTCCGCCTTCAGCCGCGTCTGGATGTCCGACGCGCGCTTCACCACCTCGCGCACCGCCTCGTCGATGGCCGCCGAGATGTCCACCGGCTCCGCCACCTCCTCCTCCAGCTCCATGATGCGCTTGCGCAGGTCCTTCTCGCGCTGGCGGTAGATCTTCGCCTGCTTCGCCAGCGCCGCGCGCACGATCGCCTTCTCCTCCGGCGTCAGGTTCTCCATGTCCACGTCGCTCTTCAGGATCGCGATCTCCTCCTTCATCTCCTCGTTCTCCTTCTCCAGCCGCGAGCTCTTCTCCTGCGCCTCCACCAGCATCTGGCGCGCCATCTCGCGCGCGTTCTTCAGCTCCGTGTCCAGCTCCTTCGTGTCGCGCTCCTTCGCGTGCTGGCTCGCGCGCAGCTCGTCCTCCAGCTCCGTGATGCGGCTCTGGTTCGCCGTGCCCTCGCCGCCCTGGCTCCGGATGATCTCCAGCTCCTGCTTCTTCTTCGCCAGCTCGTCCTGCAGCGGCGTGTAGTCCTGCGCGATCATCTGGAAGTAGTCGCGGTCGCCCTTCACCGCCTCCAGCTCGCTGCGCAGCTGCTCGTTCTCCTCCTGCAGGTCCTTCGACCCGCAGAAGCGGCTGCCGTCGTCCAGGTACTGCTTCACCGCCTTGTACCCGCTCTCCATCACCGTGTACTCGCGCTTCTGGTTCTCCAGCTTGCGCTACGCATCAGCAGCCACCGCCGCCACTACGCGCAGGTCGCTGTTCTCCGCGATCAGCGAGTCGTTGCCCACCTCCGAAGCGATGCCCTTCTTCAGGGAGACGACCTCCGCTTCCTTCTCGTTCATCAGGTCGTCGTCGTACTGGCGCAGAGCCTACCCTCGAAACGAACGCGCACCCCTACGTAGTACTGCGCCTCGTTGAACACCAGGTGCGACTTCAGCTCCTCGGGATCATCGGTGCTGTCGTACACGTGGTTTCTATACTGCGACACGAGACGCTCCAGCTTGTCGCGCTCCAGTTGCTACCCATCACAAAACCGCCCCAAACCCACCAGCTTCTGCTTCTCCCCCTCCACCTTCTTCTTGAGGGACTCGAGGTTCTCGTTGGTATCGCTCTCGGATTCTCTTCCCAGGCGTCTCTGGCGCGCCTACGATCACAAGCCCCCGCTGCGTTTACAGCAAACGCCTTTCTATCTTCTTCTGTCATGTCTATTCATCAGTGTTTTGTCACCGCACTCACTCTTCACGACTCGATCATCTCGATCGAACTTGCTCTACGCATTACATCTCAGGTGAAGAGGCAACGCCCAGCTCGCTCATTCCGCGATGCTTGTTCATGAGAGCCGCTCTGGCGTTATCGTAGTCGGCGTAGAGCTCGTCCAGCTCATCGGCCACACTATCGTAGTCCAGCTGCAGGTTCTTGTACTCTCGCAAAAGGTTGTTGTATCCTTGCACAGGCACAGATGCTTCTTGTCCCATTTTCAGTGAAAGACTGCCACTGGAATACCCGCGTACAGTGGTCCTTGATGTTCAAGGACCCTTCTTTCGGCGCAACAAACAGCGAAAACGAGTTAGTAAAGCAAACAGCGAAAACGAGTTAGTAAAGCAAACAGCGAAACCGAGTCAGCGCACGAAACTCACTACGAAATCCTCCCTGTGCCACGCCAGCTTGCCGCCGATGAAGGTGGCCAGCACATTCAGGTCGTCGTCCAAAAACAGGAAGTCCGCGTCCATGTTGGGGAGCAAGTCTCCCTTCCTGTGGTCAATGTTCATCGCCTTCGCGGGATGCATGGTCGCCGCGACGATCGCCTCCTCCATCGAGCAGTCCGTGAACGCCTTGTAGTTCTTCACGCACTCCTCCATCGTCACGATCGAGCCCGCCAGCGTCTCCTCGTGGTCCTCCACCACCGCCCGCCTACGCTCAACCTGTCTCTCCATGCCCACTTGTTCGCCACCAGCACCTTCTGCTTGCCCAGCGTGTAGTGCCCGTCCGGCAGACCCATCGCCGGCACGGCGTCGGTGATCAGCACGCACTTGCTGCCGTGCGCCTTCTGCGCGAACCGCACGGCGTAGGGGTGTGAGTGGATGCCGTCCACGATGATGGAGAAGAAGGGCGCCTCCTCGTCCGGCATGCCCAGGATGCCGATCACGCCGGGGTCGCGGTGGTGGAACGGCGTCATCGCGTTGAACAGGTGCGTGATCAGCGTCGCGCCGGCGCTCACCGCGTCGATCGCCGAGTTGATGTGCGCAGCCGTGTGACCCATCGACACCACCACGCCGTGGTTGTGCAGGTACTGGATCGTCTCCAGCGATCCCTCCAGCTCTGGCGCGATCGTCACCAGCTTCACGTGCTCCAGGCTGCCGTAGCACGCCAGGATCGACTTCTCGCACTCCGTCGGCGACTGGATGTACTCCTTCGGGTGCGCGCCCGAGCGGTCCTTCGAGATGAACGGGCCCTCCGTGTGCACGCCCAGGATGGTCGCGCCGTTCAGCACCGAGCCCTCATCCGCCTTGAAGATGGGCAGCAGCTTCTGGTAGGTGGAGGGGTGGGAGGTGATGATCGTCGGGCAGATCGCCGTGCAGCCCGTCTACGTCTCACCCCGTTGCAACGGCAGTACGGCCACCAGGTTGCGCGTCACGTCGTGCACCTGCTCGATGGTCACGTTCGGGTCGGAGAAGTCGACTCCGTAGCCTCCGTTGATCTGGATGTCGATGTACCCGGGAACGACGATCAGTCCCTTCGCATCGATGATCTACGCAGTGACTGCCGCCGTCCAAGCCCACTTCATCGGGGATGAGTGTGTTGCAGTTCGCTTTGCTGTAGAACGCCTTCTCCGCATCCATGATCTTTCCGTCCGCAATCCACATGTTGCTCTCCTCAATCTGCCTTTCAACCCCCACGCCCAATTCCCACCTTCCCGCTGTGGAATACTCTTGCGTTGATGATTCTCGTCGTCTTTCCGCAGGAAGCGCAGTCGCTGGAAGACAGCTTGGATGACCGGCTCATAAAGTCCAGCTTCTTGGACCGTTCAATGGGAGAGCACTCGTTCTTGACTTCGGCGATTTCCATCACTCAATCGGAAGAGAGGGCGTTGTTTTGTGCCCCAACAGAAAGCCCCATCGAATCCGTGCGTCCAATCAGCTTCGTCCCTTTGACTTCTCGCCTCCTGCTCCCCGTAGCGTGCCACTCATACTCCCAGAGGAAAGAGAGTGGAGTAGAGAGTTCACCCTACTCTAAACCCTTCTCACTATTGGGTTCATGCCAAGCAAGGAGAGCCGAAAGAAGGTGCAGAACATCGCCAAGGCGTTCTGCTCCAAAAAGCAGTACAAGACATCGCCGTTCCAGCGCTTGCTGAATGCGGTGGTGCGTTTCATCCAAGCGGAGCCGTTTATCAGCGACAATGCGGATGACAAAAACGATGTCTTATTCGTATGCCTTCTAGCGCTTGTTCTCATGGGAGTAGTGTTTCCAACGCTGTCTTTCGCAGAATAAGGACTACGACAAATATATAGAAGATCTGAAGAAGAAATTCCCTTCACACACGCGCTGTCACCGCATTTTCACCGATAAGGACTATTCCTTCTGCTGCAAGGAGTGCAGTCACGGAGAATCGAGCTGCATGTGCGCTGACTGCTTCGATGTGGAGAATCACAAGGTGGGTGCTGATTCTGCCCTTCACGCAAAGAACCACAGCTACACGCGTAACGAATCCTCTGGAGGCGGGTGCTGCGACTGCGGAGACCTCGAATCGTGGAACAAGGAGGCCTGGTGCGCCAAACACCGCAATGCGAAGGAGGTTCCCAACCCCGACCTGCTGATGAGTGAGGAGTGGTTTCTGTCTGTGCAAAATCACTCGTAGAGAACGAGAGCGCACCTCTGCCGTGTTCGATGTGGTTGCGATCCTCATCCTCATTGCGATGAACCAGCCGATGCCGGTGCCTTTCAACATCCCAGTAGTAGTATTACTGCTTTCTCCCCGTAGATACAGACTCTCGTCACATTCGCCATCGACTACTGCAATCTCAGTCAGACCACCATGCGCGTCGCCGCGCGCTCCTTCTCGAAGGAGTACGACCGCGACTTCCTCCAGCGCCAGCTGCAGCGGTTCCATATCTCGTTGTCGGACAGCGTGCTCGCGAACGAGGACTACGTCCACACCTCGCTCATCTCCTTCTACCTGCGCTCTCTTCACGTCAACACCATCTGCGTTGCCTCGCCCACCGCCGCTGACGCCTAGAAGCACTTCATCAACCTCAACCTCACGCTGCTCTTCGACGCGGAGTTCAAGGACCTCTACGCGCACTACTACATGCGTGACATGCCCTACATTCTGACGGATGCTTGCGACGCCACCTGCACCGGGATTGAGACGGTGCTGCGCAACGAGGCGGCGCGGAGAGAGGCGGGGCAGGAGCTGCCGGAGGACATACGGCGACAGCTGTGGGACGCCGTGCGCGAGCGCGTGCGCGAGATGAATCCTGTTGATGGGGATGCTGATCAGAATGGAGAGGGTGAGGGTGAAGGAAATGAGAATGGTGATGAGAATGGTGATGAGAATGGGAATGCAGAAGGTGATGGAGATGAGCATGAAAATGGAAATAGAAATGGAGAAGGAGAAGGGAATGACAATGAAAACGAAGAAGGCGAGAATGATAGCCGCGACGAACAAGAGATGTACCGGTCGCTGCTGAACCAACTCAACGAATTCGCGCAACGGTCGAGGGAGGACAGCGGGGTCAGCATCGAGATGGAGTCAGATGACCATGACAGCGAGAATGACAACCACGTCCCTATTGTCATGAATGGAGGCAACAACGAAAACTCTGAAGACGACGACGACAACAACAACGACAACAACGACGACTACGACGACTACGATGATGACGACGACGAGATCCACGACGACGACGTGGTCGTGCCGGGCCCCGCGGCGGAGATCCTCTTCCCCAACGGCGAGGGCATCGTGGGCGTACACAACCCGCACGGCTTCGACACGATCCGCGGCGACGTGTATCGCCGCACCGGTACGGCCGTCTCGTCCACCTCACGCCTAGTGGAGCGCCGCTGGCTGGACGGCGTCGACGACAAGGGCGTGCCCTGCTTCATGCGCCTGCAGTTCGACGAGTTCCTCCTCTCCGTGCACTGCCAGCTCTTCCACAGCTGTGGCCCTCGCCGCGCCGCCTCACGCGTAGCCTCCACCACGCACCGCCGCCCCGAGTTCCGCCCCTTCATCAAGCGACTGCTCAGCGAGAGCATCAAGATCCTCACGCGGTTCACCGCCATCGCCTCGCGCTGTAGCCGCGCCTCTCTCCCTTACCCGCAGATGCGTACTTCTACCAGCTGTACGCGCCCGCGACCAACGTGATCTACTGCATCTTCACCTCCATCCTCACCATCATCGACGAGAACCTGGAGCCCGTGGAGGCCTTCTTCGAGCAGGACCCTTCCGCCGCCACGCCCACGCTCAGGCCCATTCCCGAGTACCTCGACTTCCTCTCCTTCTTCCAGGTGCGATCATACCCTCCTGCTGACGGCTAGTGCAACACGTTCTACCCCTGGGACTCCGAGATGGGCGAGATCGACACCAAGCCGATGATTAAGTCCTTCATCTGCCTCTTCCTCTTCCAGATCGAGGACTTCGTCTTCAAGTGGCTGCGAAACCGCTTCCAGGTTCTCCTCACAGCGTGAAGTGATGTGCAGAGCATGACGGACGACGAGCTGATGGCGTACGTCGACTTCGAGGTGTCCGAGTACGCGCGGCGCATGGCCACGCACGTCTACGACGACGAGCAGGCGTTCCAGGCGCAGAAGGAGGCGTTCCCGAGGGCCACGGGCGGCTGCTGCCTGCTCCACCACCACGACTACCACCTGCTCCCCATTCTGTGCCTCTCTCGCTTCCTTCTCACCCACAGCTCCTTCGCCCTGCGCCGCCCCACCACCTTCCCGCGCCTCGCCGCACTCCTGCAGCAGCACGCGCCGGTGCTGGAGTGCGTGCTGAGCAACGCGCTGCACAGCCTGTACTTCTCGCACTACATCCACTCGCTGGGCACCATCCGCTTCAACAGGGTGCAGGAGTTCTTCATGTACTTCTTCTACCTCTACGCCTCCACCGTCGACTACACCGACCTCTTCCTCTTCGCCGTGCAGCTCTGCCTCCGCCTGCTGGACCCCGACCGCGTCTACCGTCACTGCCTCGCCTTCTTCACGCGCGGGTTGAAGGAGGGCCTCCACGACACGAACGACGCCGCGCCGAAGGGCAAGGAGACCATGGTGACCTACTTCTTCTTCTGCCTTCTCTCCGTGGTGTACGACCGCAGCGTCGTCTCCTTCGACAAGGACGCCATCTTCGCGCGCCGCGTGATCAACTACGCCTGCCGGCCGGAGAACCAGACGCTGGAGGGCATCGAGAGCGCCATGCAGAACTACCAGCGCATGGACGAGGAGGTGTACAAGGTGCTGCAGGCCGTCGCCGACGAGCAGTTCGACATGGACGAGGCCGCCAACGTGTACCAGCTGAAGGACGCCGTGGTGGCGCAGGCGTGCGTGTTCAACGGCTACGGCTCGCTCTTCAACCAGAACGAGATGATGGAGGTGGCTGTCCGCCAGTGCTCTGATGCCTAGTACATCCGCTTCCGCCTCAAGACCAAGATGTACATCCCGCCGCCCCTGCCGCGCGAGACGCTGCCCGTGGAGTGAGTTTGTTGCATCCGCCTCACGCGCAGAGAGTTCATGCACGCGCTGCTGGCCTGCGAGACGCTCACCGCCTCGCTCTTCCACTTCATCCACCGCCAGATCGTCTCCGGCTACAGCGACCCCAAGCTGCTCGAGATGCTGTTTTACACGCTCCTCACGCTCTGCAACTTCGACGCGCTCCACGCCGCCTCCTCCATTCCCCAGGGCCCCACCGACGTGGACGCCTTCCGTCGGTGGCTTGATGAGTGTGGAGAGGGTAGTAAAGAGAAGGGTGCTGAGGAGGGTGAAGTGGACAACACAGTGAAAGGTGAAGAGAGGAAAGAAGAGAGAAGCACAGTGAAAGGTGAAGAGAGGAAAGAAGAGAGAAGCACAGTGAAGGGTGAAGAGAGGAAAGAAGAGAGAAACACAGTGAAGGGTGAAGAGAGGAGTGAAGAGGGCAACACGAAGCAAAGCACGACGGGCTGCCTGCGCGACCTGCTGTGGCGGGAGGTGAAGGCGCAGGAGGCGCCGCAGGGCCGGAGAGTGGTGGACGTGCGGGTCGTGTGGGCGAGTGAGGCGTAGCTGCTGCTGGCGATCGCACAAGACCCCAACGCCTCGGAGGACACGCAGGGCATGGCGAAGGAGGTGCTGGCGCGCGTGCAGCGGTCGCCGGAGGACGCGAAGGAGCTGCGGCCGCTGGAGAAGAAGGAAGAGAAGGGAGAGGAGAAGGAAGAGAAGGAGCCGCACGGCGCGAACAGCGTGATCGAGAGCATCAACGGCGACCTGGACAACTTCCTGGCCATGTACGAGGACGAGAGCGACGAGGAGGAGGAGGCGAAACCCGTGGACACGGCCAAGCCGGAGCAGGTGGAGAGTCTGGTGCCGGAGTTCGTGTGTGCCTTGTGCAAGAGCGGTCCGAGCAAGGATCTCTTCATGTACCCGTGCTTGATCTGCCATCTGGACGACAACGCAGCGCTGCGTACGCGAGCGAATGAGGAGTGAGAGGTAGGCGCCGCTCGCCTTCACAGCATCGCCGTGTCCGAGGCGGACACGAAGAACAGTAGCCGCGCAGTGCTGCGTGAAGTGTAGTGAAAGAGATGCTGGATAACCTGGACCTCCGCAACCGTCAGGCGGACGCGGAGCACATCGTGAGCTACCTGAGCACGGACGCGCTGGAGTCGCCGTACAACTTCGCGCTGTCCTCCTGCAACCACATGGTGCACTACAACTGCTTCTCCCGCATGATGCAGCGCCAGGGCGCCACGCTCCACAAGAACTGCAGCGACTTCCTCTGCCCCGTCTGCCGCCGCCTCGCCACCTGCTTCTTCCCCATCCTCGTCACGCCGCAGATCAGCGCGCGCTTCGCGCAGGAGCTCAGCGGCAGCGAGCTGGCCACCGACGGCCCGAAGACCAAGCTGGCGTTCGTCCCGCTGCTGGAGAAGAACACGGAGAAGGTGAACCGCGCGATCCTGAACGTAGCGCAGCGCGAGGAGGCTGAGGCGTAGGCGTCCACGTCACTCTCGGACTATTCGCAGCGCGTGGGCTCGGCGGCGCGGGCTTAGCAGTAGGCCATTTTCGAGGAGGTTGCCAGTGACCGCGAACGCATGCTCACCACGGCCTGCGTGTACCGCTACTTCGCAGCGCAGCCCAACGACAGGCTCATCCAACAGCTGCTCGGCGTGCTCAACGCCAGCATCTCGCAGTGCGAGCTCAACGCGCGCCCGATGGAGTGCTCGCGGAGTGACGGAAGCGTCGTCGCCTCACCCGTAGCCACCACATCGCAGTCCTTCGTGACGGGCTTCACCGAGGCGGACAGCGCGGTGCTCAACGCGCAAGTGCTGACCACGTTGCAGCAGGCATTCTTCACCAACCTCGACTTCGTCAACATGGTGATGATGGTGGCTCTTCCCACGCCTCCTCACACACAGACGCACACCACACTGCCTGCCGCAGCCGCCATGGACGCCGAGACGGTGATGCACTTCTTCCATGCGGACTCGGAGTTCTACTGGCTGTTCCGGCCCTATCCCGAGCTGAACAACGTGCTCGTCCGCCTCACCGACGTCATCCTGCCCAGTCACGACCCATTCATCCCGGATTATATCGTTTATCCGGCCGGAGGCAGGAACAAGCGCGAATTGGAGGAAACCCAGGGCTTCCCGTCGCTGGAGCTGCCGGCGGACGTGGCGACGTTCAACACGCACGCGGCGCGCCTGCTGAAGCGGCTCTCGTCCCTGACGCTGCTCTTCTTCGAGGACCAGCTGCGCGAGCTGCGCCACGAGAAGCGGCCCAGCGCGGACGACGACGAGGACGGCTGGGGCCCGGACCTCGACTTTGTGCGCGACTGCGAGCGCTGCCTGACGCTGAACCACCTGCTCACCAAGCCGGGCCGCCCGGGCCTGGAGACGAGCCAGGAGGACGTGGCGGTGGAGGAGAAGAGTCGCCAGTTCGACGAGGACCGGAAGAACGAGTACCTCCACCAGCTAGGCGAGCACGGCGAGCTGCCACGCGGCCGCCTGCTGCTGTGCCGCAGTCTGAGCGGCATGAGTCCCTTCACGCCCTACGCCAACCTCTTCGCCTCGCACTTCGTCACCTTCACCGGCGTTGGTCACGAGGTCATGTCTGACCCCGGCACGGCTCGCGCCCACCTTCAGTTCATGCAGGCACTGCGCGGCTACTTGACACACCTCGAGAAGGCGCAGGCGGCCTTCCGCCAAGCGACGGCGGGCCACGAGCCGAAGCGCCAGAAGCTGGAAAGGGACTCAAGCGACGCGGCGGGCTTCGAGGAGGTGCGCGCGCTGGCGGCAAAGCTGGACGCGCTGGCGGCGACGCTGCCGGAGCACGCATGGAGCGACGGGTGGCGGGCGTACGAGGCGCTGCGCACGGAGCTGTTGGGCGCGCTGGTGCGGAAGTGTTCCGGCGACTACATCGCGCAGAACGACGAGCTGTTCGAGCTGGACGACGTGGTGTGCGTGCTGCGCAACCCCTTCACGCAGCTGCTGAAGTATCTCCACGTCTCCGTGCCCGTCCGCGAGGAGGGCGCTGCCCGCGTGGACGCCTACTACTTGCACGCGCTGGCGCTGGTGCGCAAGTACTACGTGTACGCGCTTCAGCAGCTGGCCGTGGTCGTCGTCGTGCTCTGTCGCCGCTTCGATTTCAGTGCGCGTCGCTCACTGTTCCTGACCTGTAGAGCTGACCGCGCTTCCGGACTACGCGGCGCTGAAGCAAGCCGGCAGGCACTTGCAGGGCGTGTGACGTGTAGACAGCCACTTCCTGGCGCTGGTGGAGGAGGTGCAGAGCGTGCTGGGCGGCCTGCCGTTCGGCCTGGCGCTGAGCAACACCATCGCCGCCAAGCGCATTCTGGCGGAGCAGGGCGTGGGCGACCGCAGCAGTTCTGAGGCGTAGATCGCGGCGCTGGTGCAGGCCTATCTCATCGTGTTCCTGCGGAAGTGCGGTGCGTTTCTCATTGCTTCTCTCACGCACAGTCCTTCTCCTTTACACGCTCACCAAGCACGACGAGAACAGACCCTTCCTCTTGCCCTCGCGCTTCGACGCGCTCCTTCAGTTCCTGGAGCTCCCGCCTCCCGCCGCCTACCGCGCCATGTTCGTCGCGCTGCCCGCCGTGGAGGTGTTTGCGGCGCGCAGTCTGGAGGAGCTGCGCTGTCTCTGCTTCACGTGAGTCCTCACTGTCCGCGTGATGCCTAGCGTGTCGTTGCGCCTGCCCCGCAGCCCCGACAAGACGCTGAACATCGTGTCGGAGCTGGAGCTGATGCCCGTGTCGCTGTTCGAGGCGTTGCCGCAGGAGTTCCACTCCGTGAACCTCCTCTGCCACCACTTCGTAGCAGCGCCGCAGGTGCGTGAGCCGTAGCACAAGAAGGTGAACGACAAGAGCGAGGTGTGCGACTGCTGCATGCACTGCGCGGTCTGCCGCGCGCCGTGCGCCACGCCGCTGATGTGCCTGATGTGCGGACGCTGCGTGGGTGCTGCGGCGGGGCGTGAGGCGTAGTACTGCAACAGCAAGTCCTCTCTCATGCGCTGCGTGTCGGAGAGCGACCGGCTGGCGAAGATCTGTCCGTGCCGGTGGCTGCTGAACACGGCGACGAGCCTGATCCTGTACCTGCACGACGAGTTGACCGTCTATTCCTTCGGGTCTGTGTAGGGGAGGAGGAGGTGGTGGACCGTAGTTACTACACGAAGCTGGGCACCACGAGCACGGAGGGCTACCCCAAGTCGATGATGACGCTGAACCCGAAGATGCTGCTGCTGCTGGAGAACACGGCGCTAACCAGCAATCTGTGGTCGCGTCCGTCTGTGGTGAAGCGGTTTGAGGAGGTGGAGGAGCCTTCCGAAGACGAGGAGGACGAGTTTCTGATGGAGTGGTGTGTTTGTTATAACAAGAAGGGGGCATACAGGCTACAGAATTACATTACGGCTTGACTTCCTCGGGCTTCTCTTCGGGCTTCTCTTCGGGCTTCACCTCTTCAGCGGGCTTCTCTTCAGGCTTCTCTTCAGCGGGCTTCTCTTCGGGCTTGGCCTCTTCAGCAGGCTTCTCTTCAGGCTTCACCTCTTCAGCAGGCTTAGCTTCCGTCTTTTCCTCAGGCTTGACTTCCTCAGGCTTCACCTCAGTAGGCTTAGCCTCCTCAACAGGCTTCTCTTCAGGCTTCACCTCCTCAGCAGGCTTCGCTTCAACGGGCTTGACCTCCTCAGGCTTAGTCTCAACGGGCTTCATCTCCACGCTCACACTCTCAGGCTTCTTCTCCTCCTTCTTCTCCTTCTTCATCTCTACCCCTCAGCACAAGCCACAGCACCTACCCTTCTTCTTGTTGGAGGTGACCAGCACCACGATGACCACGATCACGATCACGACGACGACGACGACGACCACCCAAACCAGCCACGTCATCGGCTGGGAGCATCCCTTCGAAGACGAATAGTCGTAGGCGCTGGAGTCATTGTCGCGGAGGACGTTGCCATCGAAGAAGTAGTAATTGTAACCACTCTCGGTCGATCGAAGGATCTCGAACACATCCTTGCCGTCGCCATCCACGCACTGCGCATCACTACGGTGAACCAGGAGAAGAAAGGGTACGCAAGCGAGTAGGTCTTTCCCAGCTCCATGTTCGTGCAGGTCACGTCCTTGCCAAAGTACTTCCACTCGTTGAACTTGACGGAGAAGGAGGACACATTTCTCGCCACAGTAAGCGTGTCTATGCATCACACCCTCACCCAATTCAAACAAGGATACGAATCCTTCACCTCCATGCTCTCAAATCCATACGTAATTTCCTCGTCCAGCACAGCATTTCCGCTACACTCCGCTCCAGAATAGGCCACGGACGTGATAACAATGCCAGTGGGCACCTCCTTGTCCTTGCCGTTGAAGCGAATCGTAGTCTTGAAGGAATTTGTCTCAGTAGAGCGGCAGCCAGAATCCCAAGTGCCACAAGCTACCCGTGAAGGGACTCGCGGAGAGCGTACCCGTAAAGGGGATCGATGACTCTTCCAAAGAGCGACCGAAGGGGCGCGAGGATTCCATTCTCAACTCGCTGCACAGGGCCACTGCGCAAAGCAGAGCAAACAGTACACTGATACACTTCATTCTAGGTTGATTCAAAATAAAAGTGACCGGATAAAGGGGAAAACACATGAAGACTTGTGTTTAGGACCTTTTGGAGCATATGTCCTTCTATGAAACAGGGGCTTCTTCCGGGAAACACAATCCTTGTAACACCCTGCTTTTCATGATATCGCATCAGCAAGAGGCCAACGCATACCGGAGAATGCATACGACAACGAGACTTTACGAACAAACAAGAGAGAAACAGCGAATACGCAGACAACACAAAAGGCGTAATCAAGCCATACTCCGCAATAGGACATTCACGTGGACAAAATCCACCTTTCGGAGGCAATTTGTGGCTCATGACGCTTCACGGCGTAAAGAAGAAGACGTCACGCAGACGCCCTCCTCTTCACTTCCACGTCATCGGCCACACGGGAGCGTTTACTATTACTGGGAGAAAACTGTAGCGCAGCGTTAATACCCGCATTTGCTTCCATGGCAACAGTAGCCATGGGCAAAGACGACACAGGATTCACTACGGTTCCTACTGCCTGCTGAAAAACGAATTGCGGAGTGTAGGCGTAGGTACCCGGGCAAGAAGGATCAACACATGGAGAGGGACAACTCAAATCAGGGGAGACAAAACAAGATGGAATTGGTACATTGTACGGGTTCACACAGAAATAGGGGAAAGGTGGTACAAGAGCAATACCTGTCGGGTATGCTGGAATCTGATTTGGGAACTGGAGAACAGGGGCATTTCGGTATAGAAAATCCTGACTCTGCATCTTACTGGTCGATAGATTCATATTCGGGGTCGATCTGACCATCGATGAAGAAAACGATGTGGAGTCTTTCTACGCAGTTACAGAGCACTGACAAGGACTACGGGAACAGGACGCATGGGAATCAGGACGGTTTCCTTGTGTAAGCAGGAAGAAGGAGGGGGCATACGAGAAACCGGAGAGTCAGTGGATGGTGGACTGGGAAGCACTGAGCGGTGACCACCTTTGCTGCGCTTCCTGCACGAATTGCACGTGCGCATGATGCGCGTTCGACTACGGGGTAAATGCAGCAGCGCTAACGTACTCGGACTGACTGACAAATTCCAGCTCCGGCTTCCAGCAACGACAGCGAGAGCATTTCAGCTTCCTATGCATCAGAAAGAGCGTTTTCGCAAACAGAATCGAACCTCCCGTACTGCTGTGTATCGGAGAGATGGGCAACGAACTCTTCGGCGTTGACAACACCGGAACGGCCCTATGGCGTGAATTCCGCAGCAGATGCAATGTACAGAGAGGTGGGGTTTGACGGGACATCATCTGCAGCTGCAGGTTGCTGAGGGGAAAAACGACTGCATATGAGGAAGGGAACAGACAATCCACTCATTGGAAGAGCGTGCGGAACCTTCCGCCGACATCCTTAGAGTCAGATTCGGCTAAAAACACGGGAAATGTGAATCTGCACCTGAACACTGACACTGTGCACTTGCTCGCATCCTATTGGCTGAACCTATTCCTATTGCATCAGTCCCGCGGAAGCCGCAGTATCCTGCTCCGTTCCATATCTTCCATCCGCGAAAAGCGAGACTTCTTCGAATGCGCTGCACAGCGAAAAGAGACCATACTTCATGATACTCTTCTTCGTGTGCCAAATACTCCCTGCGCTTCCTCCACATACTCTCGTTACCTCATACGGAGTCCCTCACTGGCTTAAGTGAATGCAATGACAATGCAGACTCCCATCCCACAGAAACTGTTCCTTTCATCCTCCTATTCACTTGCCCTCCCCTCCCCTCTTCAATCGCTCTCTCTTCGAGAAGAGGCCGAAATAGCCCCTCCTTTTGGACTCCATTTGTGGTTTCCAGAATCACAGAATGGGTAAGGCAGCACGCAATAGAGGAGAAAAGAAGAACAAGTTCTACAAGAAGGCACAGCAGGAAGAGGCGCAGACGCCCATGAGCAGGGAGCTGCTTTCTGGAGTGAGCCACGGTCGCCTTCCTCACCCGTAGCTCGACAGTCCCGAGGAGGCCACCCGCATCAGCACGAGCGGGGCGATCAGCGCCATGTTCGGCGATATTCAGTCGGACATGAACTTCTCGGATGACCTGAGCAGCGAGTACAAGTCCAATTTGGAAATGGTCACGAAATCCAACCTGCTGAAGAAGATCATCTCCAGAGCCACCGACAAGTCGCCCCTCGTGTGCATGAACATCCTCGGTGCGCTGAGGTGACTTCTGTCCATGCAAATGATGCCTAGAAACATGTGCGTCGTTGGAGGCGATTCCTTCATCTCCACGGCGTACGACCTGAACGTCATGGAGGCGCTGCGCTCGCTGCTCTACAAGGTTCGTTTCCTCGTCCGCTTTCAGCGTAGAACCTGGATGTCCTGCAGAAGGGCTCCGAGACGGACAAGCTGATCGTCTGCAACATCTACTACCAGCTCTTCTCTCTGCTGACCATCCTTCTGTGATCGCCCCCTTATCTCCTCATCGCTAGCGATTACGACCCCAGCGGCTTCTACCAGCTGGAGACGGACGGCACGCACTCCATCTGCGATGCCATCCAGACCATCCTGGCCTTCAGCCCCGCCGCAGGCGCGAAGCTGCTCCAGCTCGCCGACCAGATGCGTCTCTCCACGGGTAGCGTCTCTCCCCGCCCTCACCCGTAGCCGAGTTCCTGACCGTCACGGAGGAGCAGCTCGGCAGCAGCCCCGCCTTCCTCCAGCAGGTCGTCGCCTTCGCGCAGCAGCAGGACTGGCCGCTGCGCTTCAAGCTGCTCGGCGCCTGCCTCTCCACCGCTTCGCTGAAGGACCGCGCCGCCATCCTCCGCGACGCGGCACAGATCCTGCAGCACGCGGGCTTCGCCGCCGCGCTCGCGCAGGTGGACGCGCTCTACAAGCAGTTCGAGGCGATGGAGGCGCCCGCGCCCAAGAGCGACGCCAAGGAGGAGGTGATGGACGATGTCGACGCCACCAGCCGCATGGACACCGAGGCGCTCGACGGCGGCGAGTCCGCCACGGCGGCCGGCCTCGTGGCGCAGGCGCAGGCGCTCACGCAGCAGCTGAACGCGTACCTGGGCGTGCTGGACGTGGCGGGCCGCATCCTGTCGCGGGACGACGCCGACGCCGCGCCGCTCGCGCTGCCAACGGAGCTGCCGCAGCAGCTGTACGCCGTGCTGAGCAGCGCCTACGCGGAGCTGGTGGCACAGGAGCCGCAGGGCAAGCAGGCGCAGCTGCTGCGGTCCGCGCTGGTCGTGGGCGTGCTGGAGGCGCTGGCGGCGCTGCTGCCCTACCTGCAGCAGGCGCAGCTGCTGAGCGTGTGGTCGGCGCTGGTGGCGCACCTGCAGCTGTCCGAGGACGTGGCGCGCACCACCGTCTCGCTGCTGTGGAAGTGGTCGCAGTGTGTCGGCGGACTGGGCGGCTTCTCCGACAGCGTCAACCCCGTGTGCTTCTCCGAGCAGGTGGCGCCGCTGCTGCCGCTGCTGCAGAGCGGCTGCGGCGAGCTGGAGGTGCAGCTGCTCAACCTGCTGGCGGCGCTGCTCACGCGTGTGCAGGGCGCACCGGCGAAGAACGCGAGCGTGGTGGAGGTGTGTCGCCAGGCCGTGCACTGCCTGGACGCGGAGGCCAACGCGCGCAACGCGGAGGTGCTGGGCTGCTTCCTGGACTTCATGATGACGGTGTGCGTGGAGGTGCGGGGCGTGAGGCGTAGATTCGGCAGTGATGCCTACGTGCCCGTGTTCCGATCGCTGCAGTGCACGCAGACCGTGATGGACGCCACGAGCGCGCTGCAGAAGGCCCTGAGAGAGGGCGCGAGCGAGCTGGATGAGGACGCCTTGGAGTACTTGAACGAGATTCTCAGCAACGCCTTCGCCTTCATTAGTTGGATTCAGGGTGGAATGAATTGACGGTTCTTTTATTGTGCGCTGTTTCTTCTTTCATCGAAGGGACGAATGGCAAAAGGAGGGGGTCTTTTCTCACGCGAAGGAACGAAAAATGGGCGGTGTTTTCGGTATTCCTATTTCCAAGATGCATGCAGTACCACATGATTTCTGCGGAATGGGGCAGCTCATGTCCATAATGGGTCTTCTCTACGTGAGAGACTGCGACACCAAGCAGGTCGTGAACGACCTGACCCTTTTCCCGCCCTATCCAGTGTTCTGTATTCTTTGCGGAGGGAACGTGACGCTCCAGATCGAGTGGACACCAAAAATGGGAAATTCGTTGGAATGTACGGCATCGATGCCATCGAGAATGCCATTCCGGATTGCATCAGCGTCACATACCTGCAGGTCCTGGACGGCATCTCCATCTGCACGATGCACTGCAAATCGAAGTCTTCCAAGTCCATGCCAGTTAACCCTTGTGAACCGTAGAAAGGTCCTGATCGTCAGTCATGGAAACGCTATCGATAACGGCTGTTGCATCTCGGCGATGATGCTGTACGCCAGAAGTCTGGATATGGACTGTATCTACTACGACTACGAGGGCTTCGGCTGCAGCGACGGGTTCACGAGCTGCGACTGCCTGGAGCGCGACATCCGCGTGGTGTACGACTATGCGCGCCAGTTTTTCAAGGGAGAGGACATCTATCTGCTGGGAGAGAGCAGTTGGAGTGTAACTGTTGTGTTACGGGTAGTGGGGAGCGTCCCGACGTGCCATCTGGCCGCCTCCTTGTACCGATCCTTCGCAGCCTCAAAGGCGAGTGGCTTTCCCTGCGAGCCTCCCCTCGGCGGTGTCATTCTGAACGGCGCCGTGTACAGCGGGAGGGAATTGATTCCCTGCTGCTTGCTCCCAAATCGGAAGGACCCGTACGACAACGCCGCCGTCATTTCCTCCATCCAGGTTGCCGTTTCGCGCCTCCTTGACCGTAGTGTCCGATCTTCTTCATTCATGGAATGAACGACGACATCATTCCGCTTGCTGACGGGAAGAGGCTGTACAATGCGTCGACGTCGAAGTACCCTCCCTGGTGGGTTCCGAACGGCAATCACACCGATCTGCTGTTGCGACAGGAGCACGAGTATTTATCTAGATTATCGCAATTCATTGAACGTTGTAGCCATGCGCATGTATAATAGACATCTCTGCACGTGTTTTCATCAAACACACCAACTCTTCATCCAGTTCAGCAGCAACAGCAGTAGTGCGCACGCAAAGATGAGATACACCAACTTCATCGTGGACCCCTTCGCGTTCTGCTCCGCCTTCGACAGCTCCTCATAGCCCTACAATCACATCCGATTCGGAATACCACCTTGTCCACGTCTCTCTTGGCTTCCTCCGTGTTCTTGTGAATCGTGTCAATCATCTCGTGCTGCTGGGCCACGTGCGTGTTGAATGTCGCCACCAGCTCCGAAATCTCTCTCGCATTGCGCTCCACCTGTCTATGCGTCATGAATAGTTAGGGAAGGGACCTAACAGCTTCCAGTTCACTCTCTAGCGATTTCTAAGCATGACGAGAGCATCCAGTCTGCACCTCAATTTGAACACTCTCCGACAGGAGTCTGCTTTGCTCTGTCTCGGACAGTGAATGCAACAGTTCCTCTCTCTTGGAAGAGGACACGATGGGTTTGGTTCGATGGATAGAGGTTCGTGCAGCACGCGACACTGTGGGTTGGATTCTAGATATCAGAAAATCTACAAAAGCAAACATGGAGGAGAATTTGAGGAATGACGCATGCTCGTTCTTTGTTGCAGTTAACCGTTTCTTCGCCTCTGTCAATTCCTAATGGGGAGACAGAATCCAAAGAAGCACTTCTTTCAAGTCCGTTTTGACCTCATCCACCAGAGCCCTCGGCAATGTCGATTCCTCCTCGCAGAAGGAGTTGATATTCCCCTCCACAGCCTTCAGCAACTCCTTCACTTCCTACGCGATCAGTCTCCCCGATTGCGCAGAACATGATCGAATTCAGCAAAGAGACGACCCTCATCCTCGTTCATATCAAATGTTCTACGGATAAGGAGCCGCAGGCAAGAACCCTACTCCTTTCTCCGATGCGAGTAATCTTCGATGCATTGAATTAGCATCCGTTCGCTGTTGTACTAGGGCATGAAAGGAAAGGAACGGCGGTACGATCACAAATGCGCGACGAAGGGACGGATGCACATCCACCTTCGGTTGTATAATGTCGTCTGTTTGCAGTGCAATGCCTGCCTTTCGCTTGCAGTTCTGCACCTCCTTTCGGAACAAATCTGTTCTGTCCATTGGCCTGAATCCTGTTGGTACGCAACCGAGTGCAAAGAGCAATCAACCGGACGAGCAGAATTGATTTCTGCAGTCTTTCCCTTTCCCCTCTCGTTCTCCAAGGATCAAGGAAGGTTTGGACATCAACATGAAGAGAGTAGTCGGCCGGTTTGAGCCGTGATTCGTAGAATGCGGAACTGGACAGCGAACAGGAGGAAAAGCGACTTCGGACCGAGAGCAGGGGCGAGTTGTGGAGGAATGGACGTGTCATTCGTAGCCATTACTCCTCTCTAATGAAACAGCAGGAGGATGACTTGTATTTGCTTTTAATGCTATGACATCCAGGCACAAGGACGATGACACGAGTGTGGTCGTGGATTACGACCGAGACAATGCTAGTGACGCGGATTCCACGGGAAGCGAAAGGAAAAAGAGGGAAAAGGAGGCCAAGATCGATGAGGAGGAGTTCTCGGGAGATGAGGAAGACTACCAGGAAGTGGTCCTTTCTATCCTGTGTTAGGAGTAGATGATGCAGTCCCGAAAGACAATCAAGCACATTAACGCGGAGGAGGATGACAACGACAATGGTCTTTGTCTTGACGTACCTGCAATCCAAAGTACTGAGTGATAGAAGAAGGACCTTTCCAAAGACGTGGATGGCATCACGCGCTTCAATCTGAAGGATGAGAATGAGGAGGGTTGGGTTTTGCGTATTGACTGATTTGCAGGCTACTACGACGGAAATGGCGACTTCATATGGAAGAAGAACAAGGACGAGGAGGAGATTGAGGCGGATCCCTTCCTGCGTGATTTGGACAAAAACGGACTGGCGAAGGTGGTGGAGAAGAAGGAGGTGAAGGAAACGAAGACCGTGTCGCAGAACATGCAGTTTGTCCGACTGGCCAGCTATCTCCAGGACGGAGAGACGCCGATGCAGGCCATTCATAGACTCGGGGAGCAGGGGAAGAAGAGGCCCAAATCCAATCGTCGCCGAATGCCCTATGATGAAGGCAGCTGCATTGGATGTGTATGATCGCTAGATGTTCCAAAAGCACTCACACCCGAAGAAGTGGCGCAAAACAAGCGCATTCTGGATAATGTGTCGGAGTGCTGCAGCGTCCTCCTTGAAGAGTTCCTAAACATTTACGAAATGAAGAAGGAGGATATCAAGCGTCTGGTGGTGGTAGGAGCGGTAATTGGGAATTGACCGTAGATCAACTACTCGACCAGCCAAAAGCAGTGGGAGTACAAGTGGGTCACGAACGGAGGGTACTCGGAAGTCTACGGCCCCTTTACGACTGCGCAGATGGTGGAATGGCACGAGATGGGTTGTTTCGTCAGCAACCCGCTCATTCGACGTGTGGAAAAGAAGGAGGCTTCCACCACAACCTCCGACTTCGACGCCGCCTTTGAGGAGGACGATGCGAATGCCGCCTCTTCTTCTCAGCCCTGGATTGCCGCTAGCGATATTGACTACTTTGAAAACTACTTTGTTTCCTCCAAACACGAATAAAAGAACTTAGAGCTTCGCCTCCTTCTCCTTCATGATCTTCTCCACCTCCTCCTTCTTCTTCGCCTGCACCTCCGGCGTGATCAGGTTGTAGCACGGAGACACGCTCTGGTTCAGGTACACTGCGCGAATCACCTCCGCCAGCAGCGGCGCCACGTTCAGTCTCTCGAACTTGGGGCTCTTCTATCCATCACCCTCTATCCACACACCCACCTTCTCCGCCTCGCACGCCGGCACGGTGTTCGTGGAGATCACGCGGTCGATGGGCGCCTCGTTGATGTGCTTCACCGCCTCCTCGTCGAACAGCCCGTGCGTCACCACCACCGTGATCTTCTTCGCGCCCTGCTCCTTCAGCGTCTTCGCCTCGCGGCACAGCGTGTCGCCCGTCAGCGAGTAGTTGTCGATCAGGATCGCGTCCTTGCCCGCCACGTCGCCCACGATCTCGTGGCTGTTCTTCACCGTCGCGTACTCCGTCGCGTGCGCCGCGCTGTCCGCCTCGCGCTCCGTCGCGTCGATCACGCCGCCGCTGCTCTTGTCCACGCCCATCACGTGGCCCGTGTCCAGCTCGATCGCCATACCCATGTACGTGCTCGGGCACTTCAGCTTGTCCAGCGACTCGCGGAACGCCTTCGCGCGGTACACGTTGTGCGCGTTGGCCGCCACTACGATCGGCGTGTCCAGCGTGTCCGTCTCCATCAGGTAGGCGGCCAGCAGGTGCATCACGGGAATGCTGTCCACCGTCACCTGCGGCATGAAGAAGCCCTGCAGCTGCTCGCGGAACAGATCGATCGAGATGATGCTGTTCACACCCGCCGCCTGCAGCATCTCCGCCACGTCGGCGCCCGTCAGGCAGTTGTGCATCACGCCCAGCTCCGTGATGCGGCCATAGCCGTAGTACGGAATCACGGCGCAAATGGAGCTGGCCGACGCGCGGCGCGCAGCGCTGATGAACAGCAGCAGCTCCATCAGGTTGTCGTTCACCTAGGCGTGATGGAGAAGAGAAACAATAACGGGAGGGCAGGTGGACTGCACGATGAAGATCTTTCTTCCGCGCACGTTCTGGTTGATTTGGATGTTGATCTCCTTGTCGTTGAACTGGCCCACGGTCGCCGGCTGCAGCTCCACGCCCAGATACTGGCAAATGGACTCCGCCAGAGGGCGGTTGCCGCTTCCGGAGAAGATGCTACGCGTAAAGGAAGGGACGGGAGGGTACAGCAGCTTCTTCTTGTGGTACTGCAAGGACTCGCCCTTGTAGATGTAGCTCTCCTTGGTGGTCTTCCACTCGGTGTTGTTCTACTCCGTCACTGCGTGCATGAAACAGCTACAGGATCGCCACTCAGCGCAAATGCCTTCTTCGTCAGATAGGCGCAGGTCAAGCCAAGCGCTCCCACTCCCAGAAGCATTCCGTTGCTCCAGGCCTTCTGGCTCGTGGCATTGGAGTAGAAACGACTCTGAGCCACCTTCACGGGGGAAGAGTGGGTCGTTCGCTGCGCAAATCGAATCGAACGCTTGCAGGAATTGGAGATGAAGCAGCTCCACATGCCGATCGTGTTTTTTGGATTGGAGTGGAATGGTGAAAAAATCGGGGGGATTTTGGTTGGAGTGGGAGAATGGGGAGGAGAAGTTTCGGTTTGGAAGGGAGAAGGGAGGGGAAGGGGTGGAAGGGATTTGGGGAAAACTGGAGATGGATTCCATCATGCAGCCGGCTGTCTCTAAGGCAAATGCCATGTCGATCAATGCGGCAGAAACAAACAGACAGAGCACTTAAGGTCTTTCACCCACACCGTTGGCGCAGTCATAGACGATGCGCTCCACCGCCTTCGACACCTCGAGCGCCTCCTCCATCGTCTCCGCCTCCGCGTACACGCGCACGACGTTCTCCGTGCCGGACGGTCTACTGCTCGCTCCTCCCCCTCGTCCCTACCTCACGAAGCTCCTTCCCTTCGGCACCTTCTTCACCACCTCGTCGATCGCCGGCTGGATGGTGGCGGGCGCCACGCAGCGCGTTTCATCCTCATTGCAGTGGATGATCGTGCGGTCCTCCACCTTGATCACCGAGTTCACGCTGTCCGTCAGTCCCCACACCCACACTCACCAGGGCAGGTTGGTGTACAGTCCGTTGAACGCGTCCATGTCGATGTGCAGCGTGATCATCACCGCCTCCAGGAACAGCGCGTCGCTCAGCGCGTCGCCCACGGCCTGGTTCACCAGCACCGACGCCCAGATGAGGCGGTGGCGCGCGTCACGCTGGGTCTCCTATGCATCACGCCGCGGCGACGCCTCCACCGTCAGCGCGGACTCGTCCATCTCGCGCAGACGCTTCACGAACGCGGGCTTGAACAGCACCGTGCCGTGGCCGTTCGCCTCGAAGTACAGACCCACGTCGTACGACGACGCCAGCGGGTGCAGGTGCTTCACCTACGCCTCACGCCGCGCGCGCACGCCCACTCCCGTCTTCGCCAGCACCACCGGGATGCCGTGCTCCTTGGCGTACAGGTTCGAGGCGCCGTTGGCGTAGGCGGTCTTCACCACGCCCATGGTCACGCCCTCCAGACCCAGCAGGTCGATCTGCTTGCGCACCCACAGACTCGCCAGACTCATCTCCTTGTCACCGTCCATGATGTCCAGCGCCAGCGTCTTCGGGTCCACGCGCCAGTACAGCAGCCGGTCCGCGTCGCCGTCCAGCGAGCAGCACCGCTTGCCCGCCGCCGTCTCGGGCGTGAAGCCGCTGGGCACCTGCTTGCTGAGATACAGATAGTTGGAGCCCGCACCCTCGTTCAGCTTCTCGCGGCCCGTGTTGAACGGCTAGATGACATCCACATTTCACCCCTACCTCGATCTTCAGCAGGTCGCCCACCGCCTCCTGCAGACGCCCCACGATCAGCTGGCCCGCGCCGTTGGCGCAGTCGACATGGAGCGCGTCGCGCGCACGCGCCTCGGCCTCGAAGCCCTTGATGGTCTGGGCGAAGGCCTCGCCGAGCATGCGGTAGTAGCCGTCCACGCCCTTGTACTGGCTGGCGGGGTCGTTGTACTGGCGCACGACGTGGTGGAGGAGAGGCGTGGTCACCTCCTCCAGGTTGATGACCTCGGCGTGCATGATCTTGCAGGACTCAATGGCGAGGTCGAGGAGGTACTTGCCGCTCTTGCGCGTGTCGCGGCCGGTGATGACGACCGCGGGGAAGGAGAGGTCGATGTTCTTCTCCGCAACGAAGGAGTCGATCAGCGCCATGGCTTCATCCGGGTTTGAATTGGTGAGATCCGTGGCGAACTAGGTGTGAATCAACGGAAACAAAAGGATACCTTCTCCCAATCGAGAGACATCATGCCTCCATCAGGATCGACGATCTTGATGCCATTATCGATCTCGGGGTTGTGGGACGCCGTGACCATGAGACCAATCGCCTACGATGAGACGGAAAGTGAAAAGCAGCACCTTCTTGTGATACATGCTTCGGAGAACGCCGATAATGCCCACGCGGATAAAAACGGACGGAAGCATGTCGTAGTGCATTCTGAATCCGGCAGTGCCGTAGATAAACTTCGCATCCGGCTTTGGGATGCTCTTCAGGTGTTCGTAGATGGCAGGGTATGATTTGTAAAACGCAGTGTCCATTGCTTGTTTCAGCTAAGATTCTATTGCGCCTGACAGGAGACTGACCGCTCTTCGCAAATCTGCAAGAATAACCGCGGGTCCCGTCTTCTCGAACAAACAGAGCGAATGCGTTATGGTTAAACAGTTGCGGTTTGGTGCAAGGAGCCAGCGCCTTACAGACGCAGGCCGAGTTTCTCGCGAGCAATCTTCTCCAGCTCCTCTCTGTGGTCGGGATGGGCAATATCGATCATCGCTCTCGCTCTCTCGCGCAGAGACTTTCCATACAGGTCCGCAATGCCGTACTCCGTCACGATGTAGCGGACATGCGCACGGGTGGTCACTACACCCGCGCCCTGCTTCAGGAAGCCTACGATCTTGCTGTCTCCCTTCTTGGTGGTCGAGGGCATGGCGATGATGGCCTTTCCACCCTTGCTGCGCGACGCTCCGTAGATGAAGTCCACCTGGCCGCCGAAGCCGCTGAAGATCTTCGGACCGATGGAGTCGCTGACCACCTGACCGGTGATGTCGATCTCGATCGCGGAGTTCACGGACACCATCTTCGGCATCTGGGCGATGACGAACGGGTCGTTCGTGAAGCCCACGTCGCGGATCAGCACCGAGGGGTTGTTGTTCACGAACTTGTAGCTAGACATGAACCACTGAACGCGCAGCTACGTCTTCTCCGTTCCCATGACGAAGCAGGTGGAGGAACAGCCCGTGTCCATCGGCTTCTACCCGTGAATCTTACTATCCTTCCGTACGAACTCGTTCGTGATGGCACCCGACTGAATCAGGTCAATCATACCATCACTGAACATCTCGCTGTGCACGCCGAGGCCCTTGTGCCCCTTCAGGTTCGCCATGACAGCGTCGGGAATCACGCCAATGCCCGCCTGCAGCGTGGAGCCGTCCTCGACGAGATTGTCGGCAATCAGCTTGCCGATCTTGTACTGGACCTCGTCCTTCGCTGTACATTATAGGGATGGAGAGAAAAAAACCGGGAAGAACGTACTTGGGGAGGTCGCGCTCGACGTAGCACACTCTGTCGAGATTGCTGATGTGGACGAGGGTATCTCCGGAGCAGCGAGGCATGCGAGAGTTGATCTCAGCGACAACGATATCGGCGCACTCGGCCGCGGCACGGGTGGCTTCGACACTAGCACCCATGGTGCAGAAACCGTGCTCATCTGCGCATTACGGAGATGCGAACAAACCGACCAGGGGGAGAAAGGTGCAGCAAGCAAACGTTCATGTGGTAGTTGCCGTTGCGGAGAAGGGCGGGCACTTCGCCGAAGAAAATGGGCACCTGTGCATTAGTGCAGCCATTTCTCAAGATACGTAGTCGTTCTGGCCGCGATTCACAGCCTTGCGCGTATTGCCGCCAACGAAGAGGTTGCGGGTGTTGAAGATGCCGTCAAACTCTATGGGTGACAGACGCAAGGATAGTTCGTGCCGGGGTTCGTGTAGGGAGCATCTCCAAGCGTAAGCAGGTGAGTCATCTCCACGTTCTTCAGACCGCGCGCCTTGGCAGTCTATGAACGAATGACGGGGTCAAAAGCGCCATCCTACCTTGCAAACAGCATTCAGAAGACCCAGGGGGGAGCAAGGTCCGAGATGGACCCACACCTTGTCGCCGCTCTTAATGCAGCCAACCACTTCCTCGGGGGAGCAAACCTGAGGCATTTTCCCGGGGACCGTGGCGGTCAGCTCACGGATCTTTGCATAGGAGCGGGAAAAGACGGAGGTGGAAATCGACTTCGCAGCAAGCTTGGAAACGGACAGCATCTTCAGAAAACTAGGAGTTCATGTGATGCAGTTTCCACGTTTCCACCGTATTCCAAACAAACAGCGTCCGAAAAAAAGCTACAGAGACTACGCTAAGAAGATAAGGAAGAAGATGATGAAGAAGATCAGCACCGCGAACAGCTTCA
>OIWT01001199.1_pt1 | contig 32286 bp, 51 predicted proteins | sample 1587701 | NCBI WGS metagenome assembly OIWT01 (sample SAMEA3888904, study PRJEB22519) | human gut metagenome | biome: human gut; feature: human-associated habitat; material: faeces | place: Denmark | collected 2009 | reverse complement strand
CCAACTCAATTTCAGAATTCCCTTGTAGAACAGTGAAGATCGTCCATTCTTCACTTCTCTGACCAGATACTCATCGCAATGCTTTCCTTGATACGTCACAATCTCAACCTCCACTCCATCAACAGTTCTCTTTTCACTGCGGTCAGTTACATAACCATCCATCATAACCCTCTTTGCCAACTCTTCTCTCGATTCCTCTACGCATCACCATTCCAAATCCATCAAATACCCTTCATAACTAACACAATTGTGAGCAACCCCAATTCCATCACCCCTCCTCTCATTCAAACAAACACACAACAAGTACTCAACAGAAATGTCAACGGACGGCGGATAGCTGCTCTCCTCCTTCATCTCCTCCATACTCGAATCCAACATCAAATAGGGTTTCATTGAGTAAGATAAAAGAGGCATGTACTCCACGTTGATGCTTTGGGAGGGATGGGAATCCGTGGAAGATATGGTAGAAAATGACTTCTGCTCTCTCGGAATTACCACAAAGGAATGGTCTTTCGGATGTTTCATGGCTTCAATGCAAGCAGTGCAGACGGAGTAGTTTGTACACTGTGTGCAGTGCAACAGTGTTGAGCAGTCTGTACAACACCCACAAACAGCACAAAGATGCATCTGCACAGTCTTGCACTTAGGAAGTGTCTTCTTGGGTCCCGTTTCGTGTATAATCGCACTCCATAGCCTCTAAACATTACAAACATCGTAATTGCACTGCCTTTGGAGCTACACGCACCATCCGAACCAAATCCATCATTTCCTGCTGCCGTTTCTCGCTTGTTATCCTCTTCACATACTCTTCTTCAAGTTGTCTTTTGTTCTACTCGTCACTTCCACAATTCACCCTGACTTGTCGTAAGTGGGGAGTCAGCGATATAGGATGACTTCGTTCAAACATGTTTTGACCACATATAACGAGTATCCCTCATGGGATCCAAATCGCCTTCATCTGGATCCCTTTCGTGGAACAAACACCCCCATCTCCAATTAATCTTGTACTCCTCTCCCATGGCCGTGTAGTACGCCTTCTCCTCCACTCGTCGTCTCTACACCTCAATCGCCTCCTTCGTCCCCACCTTGTCATGATCCGTCTCGCCGGACAGGTCGTCCATAGTGACCTCCTTCCTCCTGCTCTTCTGCTTCTTCTGGTGCTCTCTCCACGTGTTCACGCGGTCCTCCATTCCGTCCATCCACTCTCTGTGTTGCTTCACTTCCTCCACGATCTTCTGCCGCTTCTGCTCCTCCTACACATCACATGATTTCACTTCACCCACTCTCTCCTTCCCACGGCGGTCGTACAGCGCCATGTACTGCTTCGCCTTGCGCTTGCGCTGCTCGTTCTGCGCGAACACCCGCATGATCTCCTCCTCGATCGCCACCTCCTCCTACGCCTCATCCCTCACCCCTCCTCCCACGTCCGGCAGGGCATTCGGGTTCATGCCCTTCTCCAGCAGGTGCTGGTGGTTCTTGATCACGCTCTTCGTCGCTCCCTTGATCAGCTTCACGCACTCCTCCTTCTTCTCCGGGTCCTACGCCTCACGCGCCACTCCCACCCCCACCTTCAGCATGTCATTCGCCGCACGCACCGCCTCGAAGGCCTCGCGCGCCCCGGGGTGGGAGCACTTGTCGGGGTGGATCATGTTGGTGAGCTTCAGGTAGCGCTGACGGATGTCCTCCTCGGAGGCGGTCTCGGGAAGCATCAGCACGCGGAAGGGGTTCAGATTCTTCCACTAATCGTGAATGGAGGAGGAAGAGAAAACGAAAGCGTTCTTGCCGGTGAGGCGCTCGATGTGCTGCGTGGCGGACATGTTGAAGAGCACGTCGTCGGTGACGCTGCGGTTCTTCGTCGTGTCGATGACCGGCTTGAGATTCACATCGATGGTGGAGAGGAACTGCTCCAGCTTCTTCTGCTCACGGATCGCCTTCAGTCGCGACAGGCTCTCCTCGGTGTCCTTTCCGTCGTCGGACATGGCCTCCGCCTCCTCCAGCGCAGAAAAGTCATCTGCCTTCTAATCGTTACGGAGTCTTTCAACTACCACCTTCGCAGCGGTAGCCTTATCAGCGTCTCCAAGAATGCGGAGAACGGCCTCATTGTTTGGATCGAGCGAAAGAGCTACTCCTTACAATACAAAGTGACTGAAACCAATTTTGCACGTTTCAATGCAGTCCTTGTATTTCTTGAGGCGCAGATACACGCTGGCCTTTCTAGAGTAGCCCTTGTACCAAGTGGGACGCAACTCGATGGCCCTCTCAGCGTCCTGAAGAGCTCGCGAACGGTCTCCACTTCCGAGGAATGCGGCAGACCGATTTGAGTAATAGGAAGCATCCTCGGGACACTTTTGAATTGCCTATGGGAATTACGGTTCGTGTAATGCAGGTACATAATTGTAGAAGCGAATTGCCTTTTCGTACTCTTTATCCTTGAATGCGCAGTTTCCCGCCAAGTTGAAATCAGCAGCCTCTTTGTTGGTTGGTTCTTCTTCCATTGAATAGAAAGGGAATGAAGGGGTACGCTTTTCTGCCATTATCTCCTTCCCGCTTCGTGTCTGGCGCGACTTTCTTCAGCCGTTATTCGTTTGTTCTGCTATGACAATCGAAGGTAATGGTTGATATCTGTATTTCTTACGGAACAGTGTGTTTTGACGGAGAAGAAGAGAATGAAGTGGAAATTCACTTCGGTGAAAAGACGTATGTTCTTCCAAGACACATGTGGGTGTTTAGCCCCAAAAGCCTCAACCCTAGTGTTTTGCTTCATTCTTCCCGACTATGTGATGCAATTCGCCGGAATTCCATGGATGCGAGCGAGAGGATGGTCATTCGCGTGAACAGAGAGTGCAGGTTCTTTTCCACAATTGTTGATTACTTTTACACCGGCTATGTGAGACTCCCAGAAAAGGAAGGCGATGTTCATGTTCTTGAAATGGCTACTGATAAGAATTAGGAGCTGCTCATGGAAATCGCGTACTTCAACATCAAAGACTTGGCAGAGCGTGTCAATCATTTATTAGCCTTACGAACTGCCAACAGGGACCAGTTTGATCAGAACCAGCTTCACAGCATCGCCTCTTCTGTGGTTGCTTCCTCCCGTTTACTCCTCTGCTTCTCTTCACCCTCAGATGTAATGCTGTCCATTTACGCTCCCGTGGTCCACAAGAATCCCAATCCCCCTCCCATCGTCTTCAGCGCATTGTCTCCCTGTTACTCCTACTATTCCCTGCAATTGCAGTGCAGGTGCAACCAGGAGAGCTACCTGTGGATCTGCTGCACGGGCTCCAACGCGGAGCTGGACGAGACGCAAATCAAGGCGTTGGGTCAGAAGCACTTCCTGCTGGCAGACCTGCCTTGTCCCGTCACCGTTCCGCTGAGCGAGGCCGCCTACACCACGCTCTTCCTCCACGTGGTGTGCGAGGGCCTGCGCGGCGGCAGTACCGTTGCGCACAGCGAGATCCCCTTCCCCGCGCCGCAGGAGGCGAGAAGCCTGTCTTCCCCACACACAGAGACTCCCACACCCAACACCGCGTCTGTGACTCAAGGCATGATTGCACCCATCACCCCAAACACGCCCATCACACCCATCCCTCCAAACACACCCACGGCAGGTTGCACTCACAGGGAGGCGTGACCCATAGAGGTGGTGTACTCCAAGTCCGACATCCTCGCGCTGCTCCAGCGCTGGTCCGCCGCACCCTCCGCCTCCTTCGCCAACAAGTCGCTCATCGGTGAGCGTCGCACCCTCCACTCACACATAGCGGAAGGCATCGGCAAGGAGACGGCGGAGCAGCTCGTGGCGGCCGTGGGCCGGGGTGCCTTCGCGCGCCTGTTGGAGCTGAACCTGGCGGACAACGCCATGGGCACGGCCATCGCCGCGGAGCTGCTGACGGCGCTGCAAAGCGGTGCGTGTCCCCAGCTGCGCACGCTGGTACTGCACGACAACCACATCGGCTCCACGGCGGGCGCGCTGCTGGCGGGCGTGCTGGCGGCGTGTCCCGAGCTGGAGGTGCTGGACGTGGGCCGCAACCGGCTGAAGGACGAGGGCGTGGAGGCGATGCTGGGCGCCTTCGCAAATCATGCGGCGAGCAACCTGAAGCGACTCGTGTTCGCAGACAACGAGGAGTCGCAGGCGGTGGTGCTGGCTCTGTGCGAGCTGGTGGCGGAGGGCCGACTGCCCGCGCTGTGCACCGTGGAGTGGACGGCGGCGCTGTCGGCGACGCTGAGCCTGCCGTTCGAGCTGCTGCAGGCCCTCCAGCGCCACGCGCCGCGGCTGGTGCTGCCGATCACGACGATCACCTGTACGCGCGTGGGGGTGAGATGAAGCATAGTCAGCGACATCACGGCGGAGCAGCTGGTGGGCGTGCTGGCGCTGGTGAGCAGCGGGCTGCTGGCGCAGCTGGTGCTGGTACAGTGGGTGCGCGGGCCGGCGACGCTGGTGGCGAGCAGCGCGCTGGTGACGGCGGTGGCGTCGCTGGACCGGAAGAGCGAGGTGCTGCGGCTGCCACAGGTGCGCGTGGTGGACCTGAGCGCGATGGGCAGTGCTACGGCCTGCACCGTGCTGCGCTGTCTGAACAACGGGATGCTGAGCGGCCTGCAGAGCGTGGTGCTGGGCAGCGGTGGGCGCGATGTTCCACGGTGAGGCGTAGACGGCTGCGTGAGCGTGACGGACGACGAGCTGCTGCTGCTCAGTCAGTTCGTCCACTCGGGGTACTTCGCACCCTCCGTGCGCTTCGAGGAGCCCACGCTTCGCGGACTGGACCTCACAGACCGCTGCGTGCCCGCGCTGCTGGCCGTGCTGCAGGTGGGGCTGTTCCCCGGGCTGGCGGTGCTGGACCTGACCGACTGCCAGTTGGGTGACACCTCCGTCTGCGCGCTCTGCGAGTGCCTACGGCTGCACCCCGCGCCACTGGACCTGCTGCTCTGCGGTGAATGCCTCCACCCCTTCTGACGCACAGGCAACCCCGTCGTGAAGCCCGACACCTGGTTCGCCGTGGCGCGCACGCTCTTCTGCCGTAGGCGCGCGGGAAGAGTGACATGCTAGTGACGGACACAACCGCGGGAATGAAGTCGTTCCCGGAGAGCTCGGCGGACGTGGTGCTGGAGGCGGTGTTCCGCCAGCAGCGGCAGCTGGTGCTGGAGGACGTCGACAGCGACTGTCTGCACCACCTGGCGCAGGTGATCCGGTCCGGCGCGCTGCAATGCCTGAGGACGCTGAGTGTGTCGCGGTCCGGCGTGGAGGGCGAGGCGGAGGCGATGGAGCTGGTGGGCAGTCTGGCCGGAGGGGGCTGTTGCGAGCTGAGGCAGCTGAGCCTGGTGTTTAGCGGGGGTGCGTGCGAGGGGGAGAGGTGAGAGGTAGTGAATTGCGGCATTGGCGACGGGGTCATCTTCCGACTCGCGGAAGTGGTGCAGAAGGGCTGTCTCCCCGAGCTGGAGCTGCTGAAGCTGTCGGACTGCTACATCATGAAGTCCTCGGACACGATGCTGATCAAGGCGCTGAAGTCGAGGGCGAAGAAGATGAAGAAGCTGAAGATCAAGACCAAGCGTTCGAGCATGGTGCCGAGCAGCGTGAACCTGCTCCAGAGCCAACAGTCCAAAGCGCTACGGAATCGCTCTAGGAGTCCCACACGGTGATGCGGCAGGATCGCTTTTTGTATTTTACTGAGTATGCGTGTTTGTTCCACACAGTCAATTCGAACCCAGTCGCATTTCCGTTTCCGTTTCGATTGGAATTCGATTTGTTACTGCGTGGAACGAACATTCATGATTCAAGGGACACCGGGAGAAGCCGCTTCCAAGCAGCTGTCTTATCGGCCCAAATCATTTGACGAGTATGAACTACTCCCTGTTTGTGATCAATCATAGATATGTAGTGGAGAAACGGGGCCGCGTCTACCGATATGGCTTCATGCGGTACTGTTCTGTCGATCACGGAGTGATCCTAAATAACAAATATGCTATACAATATGCCTTTGATGAGCCCTTCAAGGGATATGTCTTCGAAGGCAATTACAACACCCACACTCTTGCCGTCTATGACATTGAAGAAAACAAACTCACGGAGCGGATATCCGTTGTTCTGCGGCACAACTGCGTCGTCAAGTTTAAAGAGAGCACGCATTACTGGGAGGGCGACGTGTATGATACGCGGCCGTACGGCTGGGGTTGTCTGTACGACAAGGACGGTCATCTTTTGTACGAGGGCTTCCGCATCGACAGTCTCAACCTGTGCTTCGGCACGAGCTACTACAGTGACGGAGGCTGCATCCGCTACCGCGGCTCGTACTACTTTGGGCTGCAGTGGGGCGAGGGGACGCTGTACGACAAGAATGGCGCCGTGCTGTACCAAGGGGCCTGGCTGAACAACAGAAAGAGCTCGGCGATGACGATCCGCTCGGTGCACGACCTGCATAGCGTGGTGGAGGAGCTGTACGTGTCGGACGGCAGCGCGAACGCCGCGGACATCACGGCGCTGGACCTGAGTTTCTATCTGCGTCTGAAGACCATTCTGGTGGGGAGGAACTGCTTCGCCTGCGTCGCCTCCTTCGTGGTGAAGCACGCGCCGGTGCTGAAGGAGGTGCAGATCGCGGGCCGGTCCTTCATTCGCCAGGGCGCGAACACCTGCGTGCTGGAGGACTGTCCGGCCCTGCGCAAGCTGACGGTGAGTCGCGGGGCGTTCCCGCAGTTCAAGTCGATGGTGCTGACGGGTGGGTGTGGGACGGTGAGGTGAGGGATAGACCTGTTGAGTCTGCAGTCGCTGAAGATGGGCTTCACGGAGACGACGGGCAAGTCGTTCGAGGGTGGGTCGTTGCAACTGACGAGAAGGAGAGGCGCGGCGGCGTGATGCGTAGATGTGCCCTCGCTGGTTCACATCGACATCGGGAGCGACTGCTTCTGCGGCAAGTCCACGCTCTCCATCAAGCGTGCTGCTCGGTGGGAGGTCTCACTCACAGAGGCGCCGAAACTCATCTTTCTGACCATCGGACACGACTCCTTCGACGCCTGCTCGCAACTCACTCTGGAGAGTTTTCACCATTTCCACACCTCAGCTCTAGACCTATCGTCGTTCCGCGTGATCCACAGCACGCAGCCGCTCTTCGCCCAACTCAGCCGCTGTCGCATCGTCGGTTGGGCCGCCGAGTCGCAGTGAGCCGTAGGCGTGCCGCTGACGCCGCAATGCGACCACCCCATCAACCCAACCAGCATCACCGTGTGCTGCGTGGAGGGTGTGTGCGTCTGTGCGAGTTGAGCGTAGACTCGCCGGGGATGGAGGCGCTGTTCCCGAGGATCATGCCCGAGTCCCTGTTCTACGTTCCGGCGGGCGTTCGGTTCCTCAAGGTGACGCACGACCACAAGGGCCGCCCCGCCACGGCCTTCTCCTTTCCGCCCTCCACTTTGCAACGTCTCCATGTGGATAAGGGGTGTTTTCCGAACGTCCGCGAAACGACCATCGCCGAGCAGGCGGAGCTGCGCGAGCTGGTGGTGCGCGAGGGCGCGTTCCGCCGCGTGGAGACGATGGACGAGCTGAAGGAGGCGCGGCGGCTGGTGCTGCGCGACTGCGCCAAGCTGGAGCGTGTGAACGTCGAGAACGGGTGCTTCGCGCACTACACCAGCTTTGAGGCGACGAGTGGGTGTTGGTGGGAGGGGTGAGGTGAAGACTTGCCGGCGCTGACGGAGCTGGTCATCGGCGTGGTGACGCACCGCTCTGCCAACTTCTTCCGCGCGTCGCTGGTGCTGCGAGGTGGGTGCTGGGTGACGTGTGGTGATCAGACTTGCCGGCACTGCGCCGTCTGGTGCTGGGCGGGCTGTCCTTCCAAAGGTCCGCGCACACCGTGCTGGAGAGTGGGGGCTGTGAAGGAGTGTGAGAGTAGACCTGCCGGCTCTGGAGCAGGTGCAGCTGGGAGATATGGCGCTGCAGGGGAACGAGAAGGAGGATTGCGATGTGGTGGTGCGAAGTGGGAGTTGTCCACTAGAATCATCCGTAGACGTCCCGTTGCTGTGCGACATCCAGTCCTACGGCCATTGTTTTGAGTTTGTGAAGACCTTTTCGGTGGAGAGTGGGGACGCATCGCAAATTAAACCAGTAGATGCTCCGTGTATGGAGACATTCATCAGCGCGTGCAAAGCGAACAAGAGTGGTGAGGCACATATTCAAAGGGAGATTGGCATTGTCCTTTGCTGTGTTTGTTCTCCCTCCTTCGCGTTCATGTGTGTCTTTGCAGCGCCAACCACTCCATTCCAATGTCCCTTCCGTTTGACGGAAGAAATAGAGGCACCGCTAGAGACGCGGGTTGGAGGAAAGCCTGCTCAGGCGGAAGGAGAGAAGGAAAAGAAGTGGGCATGTCCCAATAAAAACGGTGAGAAAAGGGCACACATCATATCTCTTCTATTCGGGCCTCCTCACCAAGTATTCGATTGTGTTATCGTTGGAATGGGAAATTCCCAAGGAAAGGAGATCCGAACAAGCCGTATGGCAGTTCGGATTAAGGATCTCTTCTACGAAGGTTGATGGTGCATTTGCTATGTGGTAATCCGATAGACACGTATTGGAAGATCTACCTCTCGCAAGATATCGAGACGGGTCAGGATTATGACGTCAGGGTGGCGACGTTTGACCAGGGCGATATGAAGAGTCTAAGCAGATTGAAGCAGGAAATCTCTCAATGGGTAGGGGAGCTGTGAATCCGCTTTACGCGCAGAAGCACATGCCGGTGCATCCAAACCTCATGCAGTACTATGATTCCGACATATTCGTAGAGGAGGGGGTCGTGACTGGTGTGATCATCACGGAACACTGCGATGGTGGCTTGCTGTCGGATGTCGTGACACAAACCTATCCGCAGACGCTATCCGAGAAGATGATTCTGGGAATCCTCCGCGATCTCTCCTGCGCCCTCTTCGCCCTGCACTCCCTCGATCCGCCCGTGAGTCACCGTAACATAAACGTATTGTGGCTCTTCGTCTCACTGAGTGTGCGTAGCCGAACTACATCTACGTTCACTCCAGCGGTCGTTGCAAATTGGAAGCGGCGCGGTCGATGACCTCCAACATCATCGTTCCACTGCTCTTTGAATATCACGGCTAGACACCGCACAATCTCGAGGAATCGCAAGTCGTTCAGCAGCAGCTGGAATTGGTGGCCGATCCCGCCTATTTCCCTCCAGAGTTCTGCGACCTGTAATTGTTGCTGTTCCGGCTCATCTGTAGGACGACGAATTCGAAGCATCGTCGGATCACGGAGAAGGTGGACGTGTGGGAGCTCGGCATCCTGATGTACTACCTCGCCTTCTACTCGACTCCGTTCGAGTCGGTGGACGGCAAGATCGACACGGCCGCATTAGCCGAGGGCCGCTTCTCCTTCCCCACAAACGACGACCGGAAGTACTCCAAGGAGTTCCTGGACATGATTTCCTCGATGCTGACGGTGGACGTGAGCAAGTCTGCGATCGCCGGTGCAATCACGCCTAGACGTCCCTCCATCGAGAAGGTGATCGTGAACGCCTGCTCCATGACGCGCTGGCGCATGACCGACGAGGTGAAGGAGATCCTCGACATCGTCCAGCAGCGCGACCGCAAGAAGCCCGCCAAGAAGAAGGTGGTTGCCGCCAAGAAATCGACCGCGAAGTCAAAAGGCCCCGCGCGCGAGAAGAGCGCTTCGCACATGTCCTCTCTGCAACCCGCCACGGCCAGTCTGTCCTCGCGCTCGACCTCCACGCGCTCGCAAGCGCCGCTGCAACTCAGTGACAGTGACGTGTCCTCGAGCAGCGACGCGGAGGAGCTGGTGCAGCAGAAGCGCGAGGCGGGCGAGATCACGGACCGCATCCGGACGAGCATGCTGCAGTACTTCGGCGGGAAGAAGAACCACACGCGGTGGGTGATGAAGTGCACGTCCCGCGTGCCCGAGCCGCCGCCGCACCGCTCGATCAAGAAGATCGCGATCGCGGCGTACGAGAACAAGTCGATGGACTTCTTCTTCGCGCTGCTGGCGAAGTGGGGATGCAAGTGCGGCGTGAGGCGTAGGCGACCGCTGTTCACGAGCGAGATCGTGGCGGTGAAGGCGCTGACGACGACGCTGTGCATCTTCCAGATGAGCACGCAGGAGGTGGCGTACCAGTCTTTCAAGCACGTGAGTCTGCTGAAGGAGATCTCGACCAAGTGGAAGATCGTGGAGGTGGGTATAGGAGCGGGGCGTGAAGCGTAGGAGAGCGAAGACAAGGGCAAGGACATGAACTGGGCGCCGTTCATTTCGCGGCTGGCGAACATCCTGACGAACAAGGTCTACTTCCTGAACAAGTACACGGAGTTCTCGATGAACTACGCGCTGATCGAGGGCGCGGAGCTGGACTCGGAAGATCAGGTGAACGTGCCCGCGCGGCTGTCCACACTGCTCGCCAACCTCAACATGGCACTGCGCTGGGCGCTGGCGAACACGGACCCGGTGATCAACGGCGTGATCCGGCCGATGATCGAGGAGGCGCACTCTCTGTACCTGTCCCTGACGGTGGTGATGGCGGACCTGATCAACAAGAACGACGAGCCCGACATCGTGCAGTCAACCATCGCGCGCTACGAGGAGGAGCGTCTCGCACTGCGCGAGATCATCCTCCGTGCGAAGGACAAGCCCGATCTGAACCTCTTCGACGACGTCGTGTCGCTCGCCGCGCCTTACGCGTAGATCCCCGAAGTTCCCGCGCGCTCGCCTCTGGAGCAGCACCCGCGCCAGGCGCGCGCGGCCGCGAGGAAGCTGTTGGACACGTTCATGTCGGTGGGCGACAGTGATATGCTGGCGGAGGCGGACCTGGACGAGGAGGAGAGCGAGTCGAGCGACAACGACGAGAACGTGCACCTGCTGGGCCCGTACTACAAGCTGACCACGAAGGGCGCGATCGTGCCGCTGGTGGGCAGTGTGACGAACGCGTACTCGGAGGAGAACTCGCACGTGGCGCTGAAGAAGGTGCTGGCGGCGAAGGAGAACAAGGCGTGCGCGGAGTGCGGTCGCGCGCCGGTCAAGTACATGAGCGTGAACCTGGGCGTGTTCGTGTGCGCCTTCTGCCAGAAGATCCACCAGCAGCTGGGCGTAGGGGCGGCGCGGCGGCGTGAGGCGTAGGAGAACATCTCGGAGGTGCACAGCATCCACGCGAAGGTGCTGCGCTCCGAGTGGATCGTGACGATGGCGGAGATCGGCAACAAGAAGGCGCGCGCCTTCTGGGAGGCGAGGCTCAGCGAGAAGGACCGTCCGGTGCTGGACGCGTCGCCGAGCGGTGGGAGAGGGTGCGAGGGCTGAGGCGTAGCGTGGGCGTCCTTCCTGAAGCAGAAGTACATCCAGCGGCAATGGATCCCCTCCGTGAAGTGGGCGTGTGATGTGGGTCTGACGCGTAGAGAGAAGGTGAAGCAGGCGCGGCAGGCGAACGTTATGGAGGACCTGCTGGACCTGGACTTCTCGGGCTTCGGCCCGGAGAAGGTGCGCATGGACGACGGCTGGAACGCGCCCAACGAGACGCTGCTCGGCGAGCGCAAACGCGAGAAGAAGATGGAGCAGCGCCGCGCCAACCCGCCCTCGCTCTTCAGCCCGCCGCAGTCCGCCGTGCCCACTGTGCCCGCCGCTCCTGCCGCACCTGGCTTTGCTCCGCAGCCGTACGCGCCCATGCAGCCGCCGTTCACGCCCATGCGTCCGCAGCTGCCGCCGCGGACGGACGGGCTGCTGTACGGCGGCGTGCCGTCGTACCCGCCGATGGACTACTACCCGCCGTACCCGCCGTACCCGCAGCAGGCGCCCGGCACGCCGGCGGGGCAGGCGCCGCAGAGCTACTCGATGGACTTCATGATGTCGTCGACGCCGTCGTCGGACCTGCGCTCCTCCATACCGCCGCCGGAGCCCTTCCTCAACATGTCGCCCTCTTTCATGCCGCCTCAGAACATGCCTCAGAACATGCCGCCTCAGGGAATGCCTCCTCAGGGAATGCCTCAGAACATGCCTCAGAACATGCCTCAGAGTATGCAACAGGGTGGACCGCAGGGCATGCCGCCTCAGGGAATGCCTCAGGGAATGCCTCAGAACATGCCTCAGGGAATGCCTCAAGGAATGCCACAGAGCATGCCGCCTCAGAACATGCCTCAGAACATGCCTCAGAACATGCCGCCTCAGAACATGCCTCAGAACATGCCTCAGAACATGCCTCAGGGTTTCATGAACCCTTCTCTCATGCCTCAGAACATGCCTCAGGGCATGCCGCAGAACATGCCTCAGGGCATGCCGCAGAACATGCTGCCACAGAACGTAATGGTGCCCCAAAACATGCCTCCAAGCATGCCCCAACAACCCTTCGTGCCGCTGACGCCCACCCTCACAGCAGTGAAGCCCGCGCAGCCGCCCTCCGTGCTGGGCCAGACGCACGTGGAGTCACCTTCAGCAGTGATTCGCCGCGACAGCTCCAAAACCACTATCATTCCCCTCATGAACCCTGCGCGCGACGCGCCGCAGCTGCCGCCGCCCCAGACGCGCCACCAGCGCGGGCTGTCGTCGGTGGTGCACAACACGGGCCTGGTGGAGGACGAGTCGACGGAGGACGAGGACGACTACGAGTCGCAGATCGAGAAGAACGAGCGGAAGACGGACGAGAACGTGAAGCGGAAGGTGATGAACGCGCTGCAGTCGGCGCTGAGCGACCTCCAGCTGACGGGCATTCAGATCAAGTGGTCCGACATCGAAGTCGATCGGCGCATCGGCGTGGGCGGCTTCGCTATTGTCTACCACGGGCTGTACAGGTGCGTGTGACGATGGGGTGTGATGGGTAGAGGCTGCGAGGTGGCGGTGAAGAAGCTGCGAGTGTCTCGCATGTCGGCGAAGGCGATTCGCGACTTCCACTCGGAGGTGGTGTTGATGCGCGCGCTGCGCCATCCGAACATCGTGATCTTCATGGGCCTGGTGATGGACCCCGTGTGTCTGGTGACGGAGTATTGCCACAACGGCAACCTCTTCGACCTCCTGCACGACACCGTGGACGACGACGAGAACAGCGAGAACTACGCCGTGAAGATCCCCTGGCAGCGCCGCGTGCGCATCGCGCTGGACGTGGCGCGCGGGATGAACTTCCTGCACACCTCCACGCCCGTGATCATCCATCGCGATCTGAAGTGGGCGCTGGGCGTGGGAATCACGCATAGGTCGCTGAACATCCTGGTGGACGAGAAGTGGACGGCGAAGGTGAGCGACTTTGGGTTGTCGCGCTTCAAGTCAGCGGCGGCGCACGGGATGATGACGGGCCAGTGCGGCACCTACCAATGGATGGCGCCGGAGGTGATCGGCGGACACATCTACACGGAGAAGGCGGACGTGTACTCGTTCGGCGTGAATCTGTGGGAGCTGCTGACGAGGAAGATCCCGTACGACGGGATGCAGCCGATGCAGGTGAGAGAGAAACGGTTAGGTGAGGGTTAGGTAGCGATGATGGTGCATACGCACAAGAAGAGACTGCCCATCCCAGACACCTGTCCGGAGTGGTATGCGACGCTGATCAAGGACTGCTGGGATCAGGACCCGGATGCGCGTCCTTCCTTCGCGGAGATCATTAAGAGGCTGAAGAGAGGCGGCCCTGCTCCTACTGTGTACAATTAACAAGCTTTTTATTGATTATTCTTGTTCATTAGTGTGGGTTTCTTTGAAAACGAAGAGAGTGGCACATGCTGGATGGGATTACATCGCTCTCTCCTGGCAGTATGTTCTTCTGAACATGATGGAGTGCACAATGCGTGAATTGTCTCTTCAAAAACCATCTCATAGGGGGAGATTTGTCAATTCAAAGTGTGGTTTCAAAAATGGGAGTGATTTTTGGCAAACGATTGAACGATCAGTATTCTGTGGTGGAAACACGCTGGGAAGAGAATGGAAGAGTCCAAATTGAACGAGTATATCGAATCCATACAGCGACTGGGAGCCCATGGAGGAATTGTAGGTGAATCCGTAGTGGTGGTGATTTTCGTGTAGGGCGGGCTTGGAACGGCTACGTTTGGAGAAGAGGAGATTGTTGAGGATGAGGAAATGAAGAAGGACCCCAAATATGGTTGGTAGTATTCATTTCTTCTCATCGTAGAGTTGTACAAGCACTTTGTGAAGCCTGGATACAAGCGTGTGATTAAAAACCTGACTGTGTTTGAGGATGAAGATGAAAAGCCAAAGCGTTCTTGTTGCGTGTTCTATATTAGGTGTAGAGGAAGAAGAGAAGAAGGAGGACAAGAAGGACAAGAAAGAAAAGAAGCATAAGAAGGACAAGAAGGATAAGAAAGAGAAGAAGGATAAGAAGGATAAAAAACATAAGAAGGATAAGAAGGACAAAAAGCACTAGGGAGTGAATTGCTGAATGCGTAGCGTTTTCTATATTCAAATTAGGTCTTTTATTTGTGAGTTTGTTACAGTACATAAGAGTGCTATACGGATGCTCAAACAACACTGCCTAAGGAATCAGTGGATTCTATCTTCAATTTGAACTCCATTACGTCGTTGTTGCACTTGCAACGATGGTATAGGCAAACTCTGGTTGTCTAACTGAAACTAGACTTGAGTGTCTTACTACCCATTCCACGTTTCCACTATTCTGAACCATTTTTCTTTCATACCGCAGATCCTATCCATTTACTACCTCCCGTTTAATAGTATACCGCAATAGCCGATCAAATCTCTGTTTAGAAGAATGAACTCTGGCAATACGCATTCCGTACCAAAGTCAAGGTAGTTTGACGTATAGGATGTGATATCGGAAGTGGTTGCTGAAAATGAGACACTATTGAACAGTGGAAGTGAGTGTGTTGATTGATTGAATAGGCAGTGGAGCCAGTTGGCCCGACGTGTTTCCCGCTATTTCCTCCAATTCCCCGAATCTGGATTTGTATCTGGACGATCCAAGCAGTTTCTTCTCGATTCCCACTTTCGATTTGTCTGTAGTGAATCCCCTTGTAATGGAAGCAGTGACTGATGATGAGTAGAATGGCGTCAGTGACTATGATAAGAGGATGAGACTAACGTCCCGTGTGGTGAATGGACTATCAGGGTCGATTCAGAACATCATTCAACTCTTGAATGATTATGACGGCGATCAGAAGGGAGTCATTAGTCAAGAAACCCTAAAGGAAGTGCTGGTAAAGCATCAGGTCGAGCTGAGCGATGAAGAATTCGACTGCGTGTTCAAGGAGTAGACGTCCAGAGGCCCAATGACGATTAGCTTCATTACGGATGGTAACGTCAACTATCTTGAATTTCTGTACTCTTGGGATGATTACTCGATGGAACCAGAGAGTCCCTCGATTCGGAAGCGGACATCCTCTGATTTCACCATCGAGCACTCGATGTATGTTTCGGTGTATTCGAAATGATGCGTAGACTACATCCGATGAAACGAAGCTCGCGTCTGCGAGTTACGAAGGATACTCTGGAAGAATTGAAGAAGTCAATATCGCTTCACTTTACAAGCCGATTTTGGAAGATTCAGAGTGGGAGTGAGAGGAAGGGGTGATCGCTAGGTATTTTTAACGAGCTCCGATCCCAATCTGGGGTTGTGTATGTTGCTGATCTTGAAAGCTACCTTTGTCATCACGGCATTCAGTGTACGGTGAACCAACTCTGTCAGTTGTTGTCATCTCACATTGAGTCTTCTCATTTCATCACGTTTGACGAATTCGACGCATTTGCAAAGCATTTGAAGAATGTTGATGATTTTCATATTGTAAACGCCTTTCCGAAGACATTTGGTGTTTCCACTCGTATCGAGAGCTCTGGGAAACAGGAAGAATCAGATGTTGCTGCAGGTTCGTGCATGCGTAGGACTCACGCTGTGAGTTCAAATTTGTGCCAGTTGCCTGCGTACTACTCTCTTCTCAACATGAGTTGATGAGATAGCTGACTGTAATGTTGTATCATATCGCATGTCCCTTTTCTGTTTGTTGCTAATCACGTGTGTTTGACGTGTTTATCGATTTGTGTCGCTTGTGACCCGCTGTCATGGGAATAACCGCGGTTATATCGAAGCTACGCTGGTACACAAAAAGAAGCATTTACACAGATAATTAATTGCTATGGAGAATACAGAAAAGAGGGAAGTGGTGGAAACTGTCGCAGAGCAGAAGCCGACTGATGTCCTTCCTAATCCAGTGGTAATAGAAGATCCTGTGAAGAAGGATGTTCAGAAGAGTGAAACAGAGCCAAAGGAGCATAGCAGAGTGTTTGACGCGACAAAGGCAACGCTTTCAGTGCTTCTGTGAATCATAGGTGAAACGGTATGAGAAGGATAAAAGAAAGCCGAATGTGACGTTCTGCTACCAAGGGAAGGACTATCCGGTGTTCATTCCCTCAAGGCTCTTCTCAAGGAACCTTTCGTATTACGTGGTTCGGGTAGTCATCATGGAATGGTTATCACGGTTAGGAGTTGTACCGAAATGGCTGCTGTGTGTTTGAGCCTTCTATTGATGTCCAAACGAGTACCTTCATAAAGAAGGGAAAAGGCAGATTGTTTAACTTTTCCATTCCTGACGGCTATGTGATTCCGGTGCTGACGAAGAATGGAGAGTGTCCTATTGCCGAATCCGATGTAATTAAGGTGGACAAGGAATCAAATATCGATTCTATCCGTGATCGTTTGCGATCTGGCGCATATGCGAAGCACAGCAAACTAACTCTTGAGTTTGGTAGTACTCTGTTTCCTATTCCTAATGGATAGTGGATGTTTTCTATGGGAAGGTTGACATGATTCTGTCAGCAATGCGCTCTATTCCCTTCCCTGAGTTGACTTCTCTGGAGATTATCTGTTTCACTGTTCATTTCTTTTCACCCTGTAGACGACAAGAATCTCCGTGATAAGACTCTTAAGTGGTTGGTGAAGGGCTGTCTGATGCCCAAATTGGAGACGATTACGGTGAAGTGTGAGTGACTCCTAACTGTTCTGAAGAGTAGACCTGCACGAGATGGTGGAGAAGAAACCGAAGCCGTCTCAGCGTAAGCCAAAGAAGGGTTCCAAGCCTGCTGAGAAGAAGAAGGTTGAGAAGGCTCCTGAGAAGGCTCCTGAGGGTGTGACTGAGGAGACTAGTGAGAAGGTCCAGCCGGAGAGTGAGAAGAAGAACCAGAAAGGAAAGAGGAGCAAGAGGGCGAAGCGTGCGGCGAAGAAGCCGGTGCAGGAGGCGAAGCCTGTTGAGAAGGCGGAGGAGCAGAAGTCTGAACAGAAGACGGAACAGAAAGAGAAGAGATCTAAGCAGAGATCTAAGCAGAAGGCTGAAGAGAAAGCTGAGAAGAGATCTGAGAAGAGATCTGAACAGAAGGAACAGAAGCCTGGTGATAAGCCTGAACAGAAGCCTGAGCAGCAGCCCGAGCAGAAGAAGCCGAAGAACAAGAAGAGACACGGCAAGTCCAAGAAGCCGGCTCAACAACCTCAAGAACCTCAGGAGCAGCCTCAACAGCAACAACAGCAACAACAACAGCAACAGCAACCCCACTCAGCCGCTCCAAAGAAGCGCCGAACGCCCAGACGACGCATCCGAAGCGACAAGGTGGGCGACAAGGCGGCGATGGAGCGGCGCCCGGCGCAGAAGCTGCTGCAGCAGGCGAAGCGGAAGGCGTTCGACAAGCTGGGCGCGGCGGACGCGGCGCTGAACGACGAGGACATCGACTGGAAGAAGGACTACAAGTATGTGAACTTCACGCGGCGGTACTCCATCTCCGAGACCACCAAGAACCCGAACGAGACGGAGGCGACGCGGCAGGCGCAGTTGGTGTCGAGGGTCAGCAACAAGCACCACAGGAACATCAACCGCAACAACGTGCGACAGGGACCGCTTCCGGACTTCTTGCAGCTGATCGAGGATCTGAAGGGAGATCAATCGGAGCTGCTGAGCATTCGCGTGAGTGCGCGCTTCAGGAGCGTGTGAGGCGTAGGCCGCCCGATCCTGCCGGAGGCGATGGAGCTGTTCATGAAGACGTTCATCGCGTCGAACTGCTCCAACATCAACACGCTGTGTCTGTGTCGTGGGTGTGGGTGATGGGCGTGATGGGCAGAGGTGGACTTCACGGGCGTGCACTGCGAGGTGCTGAAGGCGTTCCTGGAGTGCGGCAACGTGCGGAACATCGAGGTGCTGAGCTTCATGAGTGGGGGCGGGAGAGAAGGGTGAGGTGCAGAGTCGAAGCTGAGCGACGAGCAGCTGAAGGTGATCCTCACGGCGATCCTGAACCACCACATGGACAACATCCAGGACCTGAACTTCGAGGGTGCGTGTGGCGAGGGAGTGTGATGTGCAGATGTGTTCTTCTCGATGGAGAATCTGAAGCTGCTGCAGAAGATCGTGCACGACCAGGTGTTGCTGAAGATCTGGAGCATCCACCTGCGAAACATCATGCCGTCGTTCGACCCGAAGAAGCTGGAGATCATCAAAGACATCTTCGCCACGATCAACCTTAGCCGGGGCTTGTACGTTTGTTTGTTCAACCAACACACCAAGACACAACTGTTTCCATCTCGTCACTCGTCCCCTCCAGAGACGGGTAATCTCCCTTGCTCATCCGCTCCAAGTCGCGCATCAACTGATCGATCGCCTCTACGCCTCATCCTCTCTCTCCTTTTCCACGTGTTTGCTTCGCCACACCCTCCGGGAGGGGCTGACCCTCCGCGGGGGCCTGAGGAATGGCATGGAGGTCCTGCAGACTGGACTGAACGGTGTCGCGAACCTTCTTCACGAGATCCTGCACTTCCTCGTTCAGCTGCTTCTTCTGCTCAATCTGGGCTTTCAGACTCCGGATGAGATTCTCGCGGAACTGGTATTCTCTCATCGTGTTGAGGAGGCGGACGATGTTCATGGCTGTCCTCTCGATCTCCTCGGTCGGGTCGTTCTGCCGTTCGAGAATCTTCTCGACAAACTCGGATCGGTCCGGAGACTGCTGGTCCGTCATCTTCAGTAGCCGCACGAACGTCCTCATGAGGTGATGCAGCAAACTGACTGTGAACCCCATCCCATACCCTCACTGTTTTATGGTTTCCGCCTTTCTATCGCTTGTATCATCCAATTCCTTCTCTTTGTACATAAAGCCATATATCGGGTTGACGTAGTCAGTGATAGGGATCTATGCGCTTAGAATCAGCGAACAGATCCCACCTCCGGATTTCGAATCACTCCGTTACTCCAATACACGTCTTTCATTGGAGGAGGAGGCTCAAGCTGGAATCCGGGAGTTCCTGCAAGGTAAGGCTGTGTTATTCCACTTACCAAAGTCCTTGTAATACTTTGGAGGATCCGGAAAGGCAGACTCGATCTGCATTGGAAAACAGAATGAGTGGACCGAAGTGCTTTTTCGATATTTCGATTGGAGGCAAAGAGGGTGCAGTTTCTTGTGTGGAGTGACGCCTAGCGGGACGCATCGTCTTCCAGCTGTACTCGGTTTGGATGGATTGTTGCAATCACTTATAGGACGTACCGAAGACTGCAGAGAACTTTAGGTGGCGTCATGATGGTGACCATCATTGTGTAGAGCGCTGTGCACGGGAGAAAAGGGGACGGGAGAGACTGGAAAGCCACTCCACTACAGAGGTTCGAAATTCCATAGGGTCATCAAGGACTTTATGATCCAGGGCGGCGATTTCACTAAGTTTGTACTCTTTCCTGGTTTGAGTGACCCTAGAACGGAACGGGAGGTGAGAGCATCTACGGACGTCGGTTTGCAGACGAGTCTCTTGCGCACAAACACACGAAGCCCGGTCTGCTGAGTATGGCGAATGCCGGTCCGAATACAAACGGATCTCAGTTCTTCATCACGACGGTTCCCTGCCCGCACCTTGACGGAAAACACGTGGTCTTTGGTGAGGTGATCGATGGAATGGATGTGGTTCGCGCTATTGAAAACCAGCCTGTGGGACCTCACGACGAGCCAAAAAATGAGTGCGTTATTATTGGCTGCGGAGAAGTGAAGGAGGAGCGCCATTCCGAATCGCGTCGTCACAGCCACAGACACCACCACCATCACGCTCACAGAGAAGAGAAGGATGAGAAGGAGGAAGAAAAGCCTGAAGAAGAGGAGGCCGTGAAAACTGAGGAAGTGAAAACGGAGGAAAAGAAGAAGAAACCTGTTTCGTACCACTACGTAGCAACAGAAAAGGGTATGAAGTGTAGGTGGCAGAAGATGGAACGACATTCAAGGGCAGGGGGCATTTGTGACAGCAAAGTGAGTGATTTAGTTGTAGAGACCACACACGGAGCCCGTTTAGCTGGGACAAGGATGGAAACGAAAGGAAGCGGGAGGATTATAAACGGAGTTCTCGTCATCGAAGCAGAAGCCGCAGCCACCACCACAGAGACCACAGCCACAGCCGCAGCCATCATAGCCACCATCACAGTTATTAGGAGTTGTTTGTTTGCCATATAATTGTTATGCAGGATTTCATAACCGATTCCAAGCGGGTGGTGCGAACCTACGAAGAGGTGTGACCACATTGGCTTGACTGAGAGTTAGGAGATGAAGTACATTCATCCTGACGGAACCTGTCGCTACCGCATCGACACGGGCTTCGTCAAGAACCAGAAAGTAGCGTAGAGGGGTTCGTTTCTTATTCTAGGTACCTGGATATGTGTATGTGAACGACAACTTAAAGGAGCTTCTCTTCGACGAATTGAAGCGATATGCAGATAACAAAGAGCGTACGGGAGGCTTTATTCCCGCCGTGAAGCAGTTAGCAAATGTGGGCGCGTTGCCCGGCGTTGTTGACGTAGCAACGCTCTTCTGTTCCTTTATGGTGTAGCACGTCTGCGCTGCCCCCGATACGCACAGTGGCTATGGGTTTGCTATTGGCAACATCGCCGCTTTCGATATGAACGATCCGAAGGCTGTGGTGTCTCCCGGTTGCCTCGCTCGCTCTCCGTAATGTGCTAGGCGGCGTGGGTTACGACATTAACTGTGGTGTACGACTGATTCGCACGAATCTCGACGAGAAGGACGTGGAACCCGTGAAGGAGGAGCTCGCTCAGGCGATGTACGACCACATTCCCGTCGGCGTGGGCTCCAAGGGCATCATCCCCATCACGAACCAGCGCCTGGTGGACGCGATGGTACGAGTTCCTCTCCCTCCCCACACCTAGTCTCTGGGCATGGACTGGTGTCTTCGCGAGGGATATTCCTGGAGCGAGGATAAGGAGCACTGCGAAGAATACGGTCGCATGCTGAACGCCGATGCCACGAAGGTCTCTGCACGCGCCCAGCAGCGCGGACTGCCGCAGCTGGGCACGCTGGGCTCGGGGAACCACTACGCGGAGATCCAGGTGGTGGACGAGATCTTCGACAAGGCAGCCGCGAAGAAGATGGGCATCGACCACACGGGGCAGGTGGTGGTGATGGTGCACAGCGGCAGCCGCGGGCTGGGCCACCAGGTGGCGTCGGACTGCCTGGTGGACATGGAGCGCGTGATGGAGAAGTACGGGATTGAGGTGAACGACCGCCAGCTGGCTTGCGCGCCCATCCAGTCGCCCGAGGGACAGAACTACCTGGGAGGCATGGCGGCCGCCGCCAACTTCGCGTGGGTGAACCGGTCGGTGCTGACCTTCCTCACGCGACAGGCGTTCAGCAAGGTGTTCAACATGTCGCCGGATGATCTCGACATGCAGGTGATCTACGATGTGTCGCACAATATCGCCAAAGTCGAGCAGCACGTGGTGGACGGAAAGCCGATGACGCTGCTCGTGCACCGAAAGGGCGCGACGCGCGCATTCCCGCCGCATCACCCGCTGATCCCCGTAGACTACCAGGTTTGCAAACAAGGACAGGATGAGGAGTAGTTTACGGGTCAGCCGGTGCTGGTCGGAGGGTCGATGGGCACATGCTCCTATGTCCTGGTGGGAACGGACAAGGGATTCAAGGAGACGTGGGGCAGCACCTGCCACGGCGCTGGCCGCGCGCTGAGCCGAGCCAAGGCGCGGTGGGGAATGGCGGCGTTTCTGACGCGTAGACGCGAGCTCACCTACGAGGAGGTGATCGAGCGGCTGAGGGAGAAGAACATCACCATCCGTATGGCCTCTCCCAAGCTGGTGATGGAGGAGGCCCCGGAGAGCTACAAGGACGTGGAGGATGTGTGCAACACCTGTGGGTCTTTTGCGTTGGCGTGAGGGATAGGCCATGAGGCGGGCATCTCCAAGAAGGTCCTGAAGCTCCGACCGATTGCGGTGATTAAGGGATAATCCTACTCTGTTTGTTTCGTTTTGGTTTGGGAGGATGCATGTCGTCCTTTGACGGAGGGCCTTCCTTTTGCCACCGTGAGGATGTCGTCACTGTCATTTTTCATTTTCGTAAGCTACACACAGTATCATGCCCGTAGAAACTGGTGTTTGAGCGTAACGTGGTAGGAGTCTAGATATCTGACGAAGAGAGGTAACAAGTTCACTGAAAAGGCTATTAAGCACGAGGCCGTGGAGAAGGTGCCAGTTTGGAGTATCGGTGACACGTAGAAGGAGGAGACCAAGTACCCCGTGGGTCCCTGGGCCATGGCTTTCTTCGCTTTCGTGATTGTGGGTTCCAGTGGGTGCTGCGACTCGGGGATCACGCGTAGCCCTCTTCCAGTTCATCAGCATGTGGTACAGCCGATAGGCGCTGTGGTCTGGGTTTTGTTCCATTGTCTGTTTGTTCATCAAACACTCTACTCATCGTCGAAGTCAGCATCATCGAAGTCGTCGTCGGCCACCTTCGCGGGCTTCGGCTTGGCCGCCTTCGTGGCCTTGGGCTTCGCGGGAGCCTCCTCGAAGTCGCCAAAGTCGTCGTCGTCGAAGTCCTCGTCCACCTCCTTCTTGGCCTTCTTCTCCTTCTTCACCTTTTTCACCTTCTTCACCTTCTTCACCTTCTTCACTTTCTTCTCCTCCTGCTTCTCGCTGGGCTCGTCATCGAATCCGTGGTGCTCCTCGGGCTCGAAGTCGTCGAATCCGTGATGCTCCTCGGGAGGAGGCGGCATGCTGGGAGACTGCCCCTCGAAGTCGTCGTCGTCGATCTTCACGCTGGTGATGTCCACCGGAATGGTGGTGTTGGCCAGATCGCCGACATCGTACAAGATGGCCTCCAGATCCTCCACCTTGGTCTCGCTCGTGATCTTCTGCCACGCGGGGAAGCTCTCCACGATCTTCTTCAGCTCCTCGTCCTTCTTCATCTCATCCCGCAGGAACACCACCATGTGATTGAACTGTCCACGCAGCGGCACGCGCGCCTACTCCTAACCCCGCCACCTCACGCCCACCATCGCCACGCCGTCCACCAGCATGGGCAGCAGCTCCGTCTTCTCGAAGATGAGGCGCGTCAAGGCCTCCGCCTTGCGGTCGATCTGTCTGCGCAGGATCTCCATCACATGGCAGTGCAGGTACGTGTTGCGGGGGAACGCCAACATCAGGTGCAACAGGTGGGCGATCACGCCCTCCGCCAGCGCCGCCTCGAAGGTGGCCTGGTCGCAGTAGTCGAAGAAGTGATAGAAGAACTCGGTGAGCATCATCACACTTTGTGGGCACACGCGGTGCTGCTGGCCGTCCACGCCCGATATCTCCTTCTCGTAGCCCTCGCACTTCTCCATGTACGCGTTGAAGTCCGCCACGTGCTTCATCACACACTCGCGCACCGCCGTCGTCGCCGCCGCGTCCTTCACCGTGCCCATCACCGCGCGCTCGCGGTCGTCCACGCCCTCCGTGTTCAGCGCGTTGTCCTCGCCGCCCAGACCGAACTTGTCTGCGCGTCACGCCCTCGCCACGCCCTCACCGCTGGGCAGCTTCGTCCAGAACACACGCGACAGCACCGCGAACACGTTGTACGCCACGTACTGGTCCTCCGCGTTGAAGGCGATCTGCAGGAAGCGCTCAATCACGGAAGCACTCAACAGGTACGGCAGCAGTTGCACCGCGGGACGCTCGGGCTCCGAGCGACTACGGTCGAGAGAGGGGAGAGGGCGTACACGAAGACGGTGGCGCGCTGGATCACGGAGACGAAGAAGTAGTAGGCGTAGTAGGCCATGTCGGGGTTCGCCAGGCAGTTGACGAAGGGATCGATGAGCACGCTGCTCTCGCCCCACCACGGCTTGCCGTCTACGGGTGAGAGGGGAGGCGCGGCAGCACTCTCCAGGGGAACGTCCAGCAGGAAGCGGATCACATCGAGAGTTCCGCAGTGCATCATGTTCTTGACGAGGTTGGCAATGATGGAGGAAGCGTGGGCGGAAAGGTATTTGTACACATTGCTGGGGCTGGCCGAAACGAAGGCGGCCACGATCTTCGCCATGTAGCCGGCCTCGCTAGTGCTGACAGGATAAACACAAAGCGTACGTCTTCGTAAGCATCTTGTCGTTGATGAGATCGAAGAGAGTATCGATCACCTCCTCGCTCTGCAGCACCTCGATCATCGCATTCTTGGGAAGGTCGCACAGACACTCGGCAGCCTGGTAGGGGGCCTTGTAGCGGCCGAACTCGTCCGCCTCGGCGGGCTGGGTCTCAACGACGCGGATCAGCTGCTTGGCAATGTCAGGTTTCTTGAGGTAGTTGATCAGCGTGGTGTTGAGTCCGTTCACTTCCTGGATCAGCTCTTCGTTGCGGAGCACTTCGTCCAGAGTCACGTCCTCGCGAGCCAGAAGATCCTCGATGCTGCTATGCGATCATGGTCATAAAACGACAGTACCCTTCATCATCCTGGAAAACATCACAATCCCAAATAGACATGTCAGATACTGCAGAGGGTGAGATTTCTAGTCCAACGACAACAGCAAATCCTACATTCACTTACGCAATTCACTGTTCTGCTGCATTCTCCATGCGTATGTTCAGTGATCCTTGAAGATCAAGACATTACCGCGCATCGTGAACAAACAGCACAGCACATTGCAACATAACAAAACTCAATACGCCATCTGGCCAAGCTCGTTGAACTTACTCTCCAGACTGTCGAAGGCGTCCGGATTCACGCTAATCTTTCTCAGCTTATTCCACACGAAGAAGATGGTGCAGATAACCACGGCCGTCAAAAGAATGGTGACAGCAATGACCAGGGCGTCAGCACTCAGCAGACTCTTGTAATGGAACTTCTGGCAGTCCGTTCCGGTGTACTGAGAACCGCAGTAGCAGCGAGCCTTCTTCGCCTGCTCGTCGTAGCCGCACACGCCGTGGAGACCGCACACGTTGTTGTCGATGCGAGGGCAGGCTACGCTCAACGCCACAACCGAGGCTTACCCACGGGGCACGCGTGGATGGTGCGGAAGGTGACGAGGTAGTCGCAGCCGTTGTTGATCGTGTCCACAGAGGTCTCCTCGGGAATGCTGTTGATAGCGTCGGCACAACGCAGATCGAAGGTGAAGGTAATCTGCTTGTACTCGGAGTCACTGCAGGTTCCGGCGTGAGGGCAGCAGTAGTCACCCTCCATCAGCTTCAGACTCACACCCATAGCGGGGTCCTCCTTATCGTAGAGGGACATGGAGGAGTACTCGGTATTGGTGAAATCCAGAGCCATTCTGTTGCAGCGAGAGTCCTGGCCCTCCGTCTTGTGGAGCATGTACACGGGAGAGGGCTCTTCCGTCATCACGGTCTTTCCGTTCACGACCTTATGACCGGTGGACTTGCACTTGTCGCCTCCTTCCATATCCTTAGGGACGGAGAGCGTATTGCCGCAGAAGTTGTAAACGATGCTAGACAGTGAGAGCGCCGTCCCTTACGTACGTTCTATTTAACTCTCTGTTGGGCGCGTACACCTGCGTTCTGTAATCCTGCATCTCATTACGGAGAGGCGTAAGATCGAATTCCGTGTTCCTCAGGGTTCCCTTGCAGGAGGACGCGAAAACAGAAGCAATAAGGGCGATATAGACAATCGAACGCATAGTATCCTGTGGATTTGTGCGAAATGCTGGAAATAATGGCTTCTCTAATCACTCCTTGATCATCAAGTGTCGGCCGGCGTGCCGACCACGCAACGCGCACACTCCGATCCTGCCACTCCAATTTGAAATGGATGCGGTGTCACCAACAAACAAGACAATCCATGAGATAGCTCTACACAATTCTACTCGTCCTCCAGATACACGTCTTCTTCCTCGGACTCCTTCGCGGCCTTCGCCGCGCGAGGCGCGCGCTGCCTCTTCTTCTTCCCGTGCTTGTCGCAGAAGGACTGCAGGCCCTCGTTCTCCACAAACTCCATTCGGTAGTTGTTTTTCCTTCCGCAGATGGGATGGAAGTGCTTGGAGCAAGCGGGATTCATGCACTATGCCTCACCACCCGGCCTCGCCCTCACCTTGATGCAGTAGCTGCCCGTCTTGTGGCAAGCGCAGCATTTATACTTGAACGCGCTGTCCGGTATCGCCTCCAGGCCCGATATGTTGCGCATGCGGATCTCATCGCCGAACTTGATCTCGCTCGCCCAGACCGCGCACAGCGTATGCACCCACCGGCCGCCCACCGTCTGCTTGTAGGAGCCGCCGGTGTAGTAGCAGAGCGGACACACCAGCTCGTTCCACTTCCAGGGCAGTCCCTTGTCCTGCACGAACTGGCAGTAATCGCAGAGCCACGCCTCGCCCGCCGCCGGCACGCGCTCCACGCCGTAGCAGTACCGGTGCACGACGCAGCCGCACTTGGCGCACTGCAAGAAGGGGTTCTCGGGGAATGCCTCGTCGCCGTAGCAGACGGAACAGAACCACTCGCTGCGCGGGATGCTCTTGCACGTGGCGCAGTAGTTCTCGAAGCTCGCCTTCGCGATCTCGCTGCACAGGTCGAAGTAGATCTCCGCGTGGTTCTTCTTCGCGCGCCGCGCGTGCTCCTTGTCCTCCGCCGGCTTGCGCCCGCGCTTCTTCGCCGCCTTCTCGCCCGTCTCCACCACCTCGTCCAACACGTACATCATCTTCTCGCCGGCCGGCCGCGGCGTCAGCCGCACGCGCAGGTTCGACAGCTCCGGCTCCGCCACCGGCTGTTTCCTCCGCCGCTTCGGCTTCTCCTCGCCCTCCTTCTTGGCGCGGGGACGTTTGGTCTTGCGGCTGGGCGCGTCGCTGTCGCTCTCGTTCCAGTTGTCCTTGAACATTCCCTGCTCCAGATCGATGAAGTCCAGCAGCTGCACCGTGCGGCCCTCCTCCGTCACCGTCTTCTTCACCATCTTCTTGCGCCGCAGCTGCCGCCCCTTCAGCTCCAGCACGTCCTTCCAGCGGCCCGCCAGCTCGCCCAGGTCCAGCGACCCGAAGAAGAAGTTGCTCATCGACAGCGTGTGCAGCACGTCCAGCACGTTGTTGTAGTCGCGGTGGATGTTCCCGCTCATCTTCTCCTTCACCACCTCCGTCACCAGTGTGCACAGGTCCTGCACGTACTCCGCCACCTCGTCCACGTCCTTGCTCTCCAGAATGTGCTACGCTTAATCCCGCGCGCCGCTCTTACGTCCAGATTGCGCAGCAACTTCTCGCCCAGCCGCGGGCCCAGGATCTTGTCCCAGAACTGCGGGTCCGAGAAGTCCACGTCGTGGTTGTCGCCGCGTGACACGAACGCCGCCTGGTTGAACCGCAGGTGGTTCTCCTCCCCCTCCTTTGTTCCCGCTGTTCCTGTGGTTCCTTCTGCACCTGGCGTGCCTGCTTTGCCCGTTGCACCTGTTGCACCCGTCGCAGATACGGGCGCGCCGTCGGGGCCGGCGGGCACCTGCTCCTCGCTCTCGCCGTTGTCCTTGATGACGAAGGTGCGGCTGTTCTGCTTCATGAACTCGTTGAAGTCCAGCGTTTCGATCGTGTTCTTCCCGTCCGACGCGTCGTTGAACGCGAACGCGCCGTACTTCAGCAGCTGCTCGATCTTCTTCACGTCCATGTCCAGCAGCGCGCTCGTGTCCTCCATCGTCGGCCCGCGGAAATGGTTCTGGATGCCCGAGCTGTCGAACACCGCCTGGCTCAGGCCCAGCTTGCGGTTCGCGCGCGAGAACAGCTCCTCCTCGTACGTACCCTTCGTCACCAGCCGGTACACGCGCACCGACTTCTGCTGTCCGATGCGGTGCGCGCGCGCCTCCGCTTGCACGTCGTTCTACGCTCGCACGCACACACCACGCCCCACCTGCGGGTTCCAGTCATTGTCGAAGATGATCACCGTGTCGGCCGCCGTCAGGTTCAGGCCCAATCCGCCCGCCTTGGTGGACAGCAGGAACGCGAACGCCTTGCCCGCGTTGAAGCGGTCGATCTTCTGCTGGCGCAGGTCGCCGCGCACGCTGCCGTCCAGGCGGTCGAAGGTGAAGCCGAGCAACGCCAGCAGGTCCTCCAGCAGGTTGAGTGTGTTGATGAACTGCGAGAAGATCAGCACCTGGTGCCCCTTGGCCTGCAGGTCCGGCAGCAGCTTGCTCAGCAGCATGAACTTGCCGCTCGACTGCACCAGCAGCTTGTTGTACAGCAGCCGGTCGTTGCGCGTCTCCTTCTCCACCACGCCGCGGATCATGAACGGGTGGTTGCAGCACTTGCGCAGCTCCGTCTAGACCTCACTCGCGCCGCACACGCCCCACCACGATGCTCACCAGCTGCGCCATGCTGCTACCCTCGAACTCCAAATAGGCCCGATTCCGTTCGTAGATGGCGCGGTAGTACTTCTTCTGCAGCATCGTCAGCTCCACGTCCACGATCGTCTCCACCTACGCCTCACACCACCGGATCGCGCGCACCTTTGGCGGGATGTTCTTCTCCACGTCCGACTTCACGCGCCGCAGGAAGAAGGGCCGCAGCAGGCTGTGCAGCGCCGCCACTTGGTTGGCGTCCGTCAGGTTGCCGAAGCGGTTGATAAACTCCGTCTCCGAGGCGAAGGTGGCGGGCTCGATGAAGTTGAGCAGCGACCACAGCTCGTTCATGTTGTTCTACGCCTCAATGCCTCGCGCCGCGCCCACTTGCAGCGGCGTGCCCGTCAGCAGCAGCTTGGCGTCGGTCTTGATCTGCTTCAGCGCGGAGAACAGCTTCGTGTTCTGGCTCTTGGCGCGCTGCGCCTCGTCCACGATCATGTACTTCCAGTGGATGTCCTGCAGCACCTCCAGGTCCGCCATCAGGATGTTGTACGTCGTCAGCAGCACGTTGAACTTGTACAGTCCGTTGCTCTCGTTGCCCGGGTAGTGGAACTCGTAGCTGCGGATGCGTTCGCGGCTCTCCATTCCGCCGTGCGGTGAGTGGTAGCTTCTCATCACTCTCTCTCTCTCAACTCTCACAACACCACGTTCAGGTCCGTCGCGTTCTCGATCTCTCGCTTCCAGTGGCCCAGCGTCGACAGCGGCGCCAGGATCAGGAACGGCCCGCGGATGTGTTCCGTCGTGAAGAAGTGATTCAGCAACGCGATCGACTACGCCTCACGCCCTCGCCGCGCGCCTGCCTGCAGCGTCTTGCCCAGCCCCATCTCGTCAGCCAGGATGCAGTTGCGGCGCTGGTACCATGAGAACAGCAGCCAGTTCACGCCCTCGATCTGGTACTCGCGCAGCACAACGCCGTTCTTCAGCGGCATGCTCGTCTTGTACTGCTTGTACGACTCGGGAGGCGGCCGCTGATCGCTGCATCATCACTCCAGCCTCCCACGCCCACCTGAACGGCGACACCAGCGTGCGGATGTCGGGCACGCGGTTGTTGCGGTGGAAGGCGACGATCTTGCTCTGCTCGTGCTTCACGTCCTCCTCCAGCTCCCACGTCACCTGGTCGTACGCCTGGTTGTTCCACTTCACCAGCACCAACTGCTGCGCCGTGGGGATCGGCACAATCTCCGGCACGTACTGGCTGTACTGCTCCTCCAGCGCGTCGTACTGCCGCAGCTCGTCCGAGATGTCGTCGTGCGTCGTCGCCACCGACTCGCGCAGCTCCTTGCGCTTGGCGTTCAGGTCGTCCACGCCCTTGATGTACTGCTTGAACAGATAGATCTTGTACGGCGTGTAGAAGTACGGCAGCAGCGGCGACTCCAACAGCAGCTTCACCTTCTCGTACAGCGACATGGACTCGGTGAAGTCACTCGTCGAGTGGCCCTCCGTGTTCTTCAGCTCGCGCATCCACAGCACGCGGTCGATGCACGCCAGGTCCGGATCGTAGTACTCGCTGTCCGGAGGCATCTTCTCGTTCGCCGCGAAGTGCTCGATCGTCGGGTGCTTGTTGATGAAGTGCCGGCACCGGAACACCGCCTACGCCTCACGCCCGCGCCGCGCGCCCACGCCCTGCCCCAGCGCCTCGAAGTCGCTCTTGAAGATCCAGTCCAGGTGGAAGTAGGAGTGGTTCGACCACTTGATCAGCAGCTCCAGCTCCTCCGCGTTCGTGTCCGGCCTCTACGCTTCACGCACCGTTCCTGCGCCCACCGGCCTGTAGCGCCCGCCCGTGATCAGCTCGATCTTGCCCAGCACCTCGTTCTCGTCCTTGCGCTCCTCGTTCATCTCCTTCACCTCGTTCTGGTACTTCTCGTCCTCGCGCTCCAACTCCTCCTCCTGATAGTAAATCTTCTTCTTCGTGTGCTCGCGCAGCGACCGTCGCGGTGCCTGTCTCTCACGCCTCCACGCCACACCCACGTCCGTCGGCGCCACGAAGATGCGATAGTCGTCGTCCTCGTCACTGTCGCTGTCCGAGTGGTTTCGCTTCTTCCTGTACGCCTTCTTTGCCTGCAACATCTTCTAACCCTCACGCCGCGCACTCACGCCCACCGGCTTCTGTCGCTGCTGCGCGTACCCCGACCGAATGCCCAGCGCGTTGGTGATGATCTGCGCCTCACGCCCTCGCCACACACCCACGTTCTGGTCCGGCATGCGACGGCCCTGCAGGTACCGCAGCACCATGATCTGGTACTGGAGCTGGTGCAGCTGGTCGCTCCGCATCTCCGAGTACACCTGGATCTCCTGCGGCATCGGCTGCATCGGCTTCTGCGTCGCCGCCACGCCCGCCGAGGCTGCCGAGATGGGCACGTGTCGCAGCAGGCTCAGCCGCACCGTCTGGCAGTGCTTCATCGTGTCCACCGCCTACGATCAACGTCGCCGCGCACACCCACCACGTTCAGCGGCGTCTTGCCCGTCAGCAGCGTGTTCTGCACCTTGTACAGCACGTCGCCCACCTTGATGTCCGGGTTCAGCTGGCCCGGCGACTTGGTCCCGTCGGGGTTCGACCGACAGCCCTGGATGCGCACCACGCCGTCGCTGTCGCCGAGATTAATGCCGAAGCCCCACTCGTTCTTCTTCAGGTCCGTCACGATCAGCTGCGTCTGGTAGTACTCCACCTGGCCCGTGCGCGCGTTCGTTATCGAGCGCACGCTGTTCGGAAAACCCATCAGGGCGGTTGCCGCGTTCTTCTCGTATACGGGATACGAGGACTGGCTTGGTGCTTGAGTGCTTGCAGTGCTAGCCGTGCCGGTAGCGCCTGCATTTCCCGGGTTACCAGGATTGCCGACGGCACCGTAGGGATTTGGTTGCTGCGACTGCTGGACCTGCTGAGACACTCCCGCATACGCATCTCCGGGATTGCTCGCGCCATACACAGCCTGCTGCTGTGGAGCGGCGACTCCAAGCGGCTGCTGGACGGACCCGTATTGGAGACCGTAGGCACCCGATTGCATTCCATTCTACAGCGGTGAGTCGGAACAGCGCTCAGCTCACCGGATCGTTCATTTCTCGATGGTTTGAAGGTTCCTAGCACGCAATAAAACAAAAAAACGGTTGTTGTGCTTAATAACCAAACTGAGATAGTAACGAACTACATGGCATTAGAATACCAATCCACAAATCAAGCGTAATCTCGCAGCGCGAAGAGAAGTCGTCCCACTCGCTACACATTGAATGGAATCTTCTCTCGCTTCCACCATTCGGATCACGGAATAAAGTACAAAAACAAAAAACACTTACTTGAAGAAACTTCTTCGCAGAATTTGAGTACCCTACTCAACTCTGAATGACCAATTCAAAAGAGACAGCAAGGACGAAACGCCCTCCTCCTCCCCCGCATCTCCCTTCCTTCCCGCGGTTCTTGTCTTTTCTTACTTTAGTCACTCCCCTATCAGGGCCGATTTTGTCCATTTCACGGATTTGGAGGGAACGAAAGGAAGGGAGGTGGGAAACCGGGCTACCCGATCAAATGACGCAGATCGGGCCCATCCACGGATCACTGACGGAGTTCCACTCTTTCCCCCTTTTCTCTCCACTCACAGCGTTGTTGAGGCCATTCCTCCTCCTCCACACTTGTCTCCACACAGAGAATCCTTCGCGCTCCTCACAGTGGTAGAGAGAAGGATGATGAAGCTAAATGAAACAAACACGGAAAAATGGCAACACGCTTAAAGACGAATCTGGTAATCGCCAGAACGAGTCATGTAACGGACCCACTTCAC